>Ga0302326_10000156_pt1 | contig 193070 bp, 176 predicted proteins | sample Palsa_T0_3_FD_202264 | JGI IMG/M metagenome (GOLD analysis project Ga0302326, IMG submission 202264) | Peat permafrost microbial communities from Stordalen Mire near Abisko, Sweden - Palsa_T0_3 | ecosystem: Environmental > Terrestrial > Soil > Palsa > Peat permafrost | place: Sweden: Abisko...
CGAAACCGAAATCACCGCGAAGACCCCTGCGCACGCCGCCGGGGCCGTCCCCGTCGTCGTGACCGAGGGCGGCGTCAGCTCCGGCTCCAGCGTCGAATACACGTTCGTGACGCCGCCGACGGTGACGTCGGTGACGCCCGCGGAAGGCTCGACGGCCGGCGGTCAGACCGTGAAAATCAAAGGCACCGGGTTCACCGAACCCGCGACCGTGAAGATCGGCAGCGAAACGACGGAAGTGACGGTCGTCTCGGCTACGGAAATCACCGCGAAGACCGCGTCCTCGGCGAGCGCCGGCAAAGACGAAGTGATCGTCACGGACGGCAAAGGCGTGTCGGTCGGTGGTGTGGACTACACCTACATCAAACCGCCGACCGTCACGAAAGTCGAACCGTCTGAAGGCACGACGCTTGGTGGCACGGCGCTGAAAATCAAAGGCACCGGGTTCTTGAAAGGCGCGACCGTGACGATCGGCGCGGCGGCTACCTCGGTGGTCGTGGTCGGCGAAACGGAAATCACGGCGAAGACCGCGGCGCATGCCGCCGGGGCCGTCCCCGTGGTCGTGACCGAGGGTGGCGTGAGTGACAGCGCGACGGTTGAATACACGTATGTCACGCCGCCGACGGTCACGAAGATCGAACCGGCGAGCGGCCCGACGACGGGCGCCACCGATGTCGTGATCACGGGCACTGGGTTCACGACTGGCGCGAAAGTCAAGATCGGTAGCGAAGCGACCGAAGTCGAAGTCGAATCCTCGACCGAAATCAAGGCCAAGACCGCAGCCACTACCGCCGGCAAAGACGAAGTCATCGTCACGGACAGCAAAGGCGTGTCCAGCAGCGGCCCGAGCTTCACCTACATCGGCCCGCCGACGGTGACGTCGATCACGCCGGCGGAAGGCTCGACGGCTGGTGGCACGGCGGTGAAAATCAAAGGCACCGGGTTCCAGGCCGGCTCGAAAGTCAAAATCGGCAGCGAAGCGACCGAACCGACCGTCGTCTCGGAAACCGAAATCACCGCCAAGACCGCGTCGGCCGCGAGCGCCGGCAAAGACGAAGTCATCGTCAGCGACGCTGATGGCACCTCGACGAAAGGCCCCGAATTCACCTACATCAAACCGCCGACGGTCACGAAAGTCGAACCGTCCGAAGGCACGACGCTCGGTGGCGCGTCGGTGACGATCAAGGGCACCGGGTTCCTCAAAGGCGCGACCGTCACGATCGGCACGGCTGCTACCTCGGTCGTCGTGGTCGGCGAAACCGAAATCACCGCGAAGACCCCCGCGCACGCCGCCGGGGCCGTCCCGGTCGTCGTGACCGAGGGCGGCGTCAGCTCCGGCTCCAGCGTCGAATACACGTTCGTGACGCCGCCGACGGTGACGTCGGTGACGCCCGCGGAAGGCTCGACGGCCGGCGGTCAGACCGTGAAAATCAAAGGCACCGGGTTCACGGAACCCGCGACCGTCAAGATCGGCAGCGAAACGACAGAAGTGACGGTCGTCTCGGCCACGGAAATCACCGCGAAGACCGCATCCTCGGCGAGCGCCGGCAAAGACGAAGTGATCGTCACCGACGGCAAAGGCGTGTCCTCCAGCGGTATCGACTACACCTACATCAAACCGCCGACCGTCACGAAAGTCGAACCGTCTGAAGGCACGACGCTCGGCGGCACCACCGTCAAAATCAAAGGCACCGGGTTCCTCAAAGGCGCGACCGTCACGATCGGCTCCGCCGCCACCTCGGTGGTCGTCGTCGGCGAAACGGAAATCACCGCGAAAACCGCGGCGCACGCCGCCGGGGCCGTCCCCGTGGTCGTCACCGAGGGCGGCGTCAGCGACAGCGCGACCGTCGAATACACCTACGTCACCCCGCCCTCGGTCACGAAGATCGAACCCGCCTACGGCCCCACCACAGGCGGCACCGAAGTCGTGATCACCGGCACCGGGTTCACAACCGGCGCGAAAGTCAAGATCGGCAGCGAAACAACCGAAGTCGAAGTCGAATCCTCCACCGAAATCACCGCCAAGACCGCAGCCACCACCGCCGGCAAAGACGAAGTCATCGTCACCGACACCAAAGGCATCTCCAGCAGCGGCCCCAGCTTCACCTACATCCCCGCACCAAAAGTGTCTGGGGTGACACCTGCGGAAGGATCGACGGCCGGCGGCACGACGGTGAAAATCAAAGGCACGAGCTTCCAGGCCGGCGCGAAAGTCACGATCGGCGGCGAAGCGACAGAACCGACCGTCGTCTCCGAAACCGAAATGACCGCCAAGACCGCCTCGGCCGCGAGCGCCGGCAAAGACGAAGTGATCGTCAGCGACGCTGATGGTACGTCGACTGGTGGCCCGGACTTTAGCTATATCAAACCGCCGACGGTGACGAAAGTCGAACCGTCTGAAGGGACGACGGCTGGTGGCGCGTCGGTGACGATCAAGGGCACCGGGTTCCTCAAAGGCGCGACCGTCACGATCGGCACGGCTGCTACCTCGGTCGTCGTGGTCGGCGAAACCGAAATCACCGCGAAGACCCCTGCGCACGCCGCCGGGGCCGTCCCCGTCGTCGTGACCGAGGGCGGCGTCAGCTCCGGCTCCAGCGTCGAATACACGTTCGTGACGCCGCCGACGGTGACGAAGATCGAACCGTCCTCCGGCCCCCACACCGGCAACAGGGAAGTGGTGCTCACCGGCACGGGCTACACGACAGGCGCGAAAGTCACGATCGGTGGCACGGAAGCCACCGAAGTGACGGTCGTCTCGGGAACGGAAATCACGGCGAAGACGCCTGCCGGCACCGTCGGCAAAGCCGAAGTGGTGGTCACGGACAGCAAAGGCACTTCGACCACCGTGATCGACTACACCTACACGTAGGAAGCTGGGCGCGACGCGGAGCGGCCCGTGTCGATCGGCGCAGGCCACGCGCAGGCTCGGAACGAGCTTCGCGCGAGCCCTGTTCTACGGCATGGCTCCGTATTCGCCTGCGACGGTCAGTTCTTTGCCGCCGAAGATCGACGAGTAGCCGCCCTTCGCTTCGTTTTCGAAGCCGCCGCTGACCGAGGCCTCATTGCCTTCGGCCTTGTTGTGCTCGCCGCCGCTGACTGCTGTGGCGATGCCTGCGCTGCCTGTAGCGTTTTCGTATCCGCCGCTGATCGAGGACCATTCACCGGTGGCTTCGTTTTTGTAGCCGCCGAGGATTGACGAGTAGCCGCCCCCCGCGCTGTTCTTGTAGCCGCCGCCGACGGACGTGTATTCACCTTCGGTCTTGTTGTTGTAGCCGCCGCCGACGGACGTGTATTCACCTTTGGCCTCGTTCTGACTGCCGCCGCTGACTGCAGTCTCTTCGCCGCTGGCTTCGTTCTTGATGCCGCCGGCAATGGCCGCGCCGTCGCTGCCTTCCGTCGTCGTGTTTTCGTAACCGCCGCTGATCGAGGACCATTCGCCGGCTGCTTTGTTTTCATGCCCACCAGCCACCGAGGCGGCCTTGGCGCTTTCTTCGGTCTTGTTGTACGAGCCGAACACATCGCTGGACGGGCCTTCCGCGACATTGTGTTCTCCCGCGAGGACTCCCCCGAAGGAGCCGTATACCTGCCCGATGCTGCCGATCACGAGATTGTTCGAGCCGCTCTGGGTCCCGGGGCTTTCGTCGTAGCCGACGACGAGGTTTCCCTCACCGTTGAGCGCTTCCTCGTTGCCTGCGCCGCTGAGCACCTGCACGTTGGCGCCGGAGAACTGGATGGTCGGCTTGCCGCCGACGCCGGACGCGACGTAGCTCATGTAGGGCAGGATCGACCTGAGCTTTTCCTGTTCGCCTTCGGAGAGCTTCGAGAGTCCCTGTTTGCCTTCTGTGCCGGCGTTGCCGGGAGCACCTTCTTTGCCGGGAGCGCCTTCTTTGCCGGGAGCGCCTTCCTTGCCTGCCGCCCCGGGCTTGACTCTGCTGGCGATCTTGACTTCCAGCGCCTTCAACACCTGCGGGCTGATCTGGCTCGTCGAGCTGATGAGGTAGTGCTTGGCGGCGATCGCGGTGCCGCCCATGGCGAACACCAGAGCCATGGTCGCCACGACGTTCGCGTAGCTCACATGCCTGCGTACGGATGAGAACATTCCGAACCCCGATCGATCGTTCCAGTGGAGCGCGGCCAGCACGATTGCCATCCGCAGGAGCACGCGATTGAACCAGTCCATTCGGATGGTCCATGACGTTCGCCGGGCGAGCGGCGCACAAAGCGCTCCCGGCACCGCTCGGAGCCGCAACCTCGGATCGGCCCTCACGGACGACCGCGTCGCCTCGTAGACCCCGGTCGCGGTCACAAACCGCGACGCTCGCGGAAGATAGCTTGCGATGCCGGGAACCTGGGAGGACGCCACCGACGCGGAGCTGCTCGCTGCGTGTCACGCACAGGAGGAGCCGTTCGCCGTCTTCTACCGTCGCCACGAGCGTCTCGTCGCGAGCTGGCTGATGCGTCGCTGCGGTTATCCAGAGCTCGCCGCGGATCTGCTCGCGGAGGTCTTTGCCGCGGCATATGTCGCCGCGCCCCGCTTCCGTCCCGGACCGCAGCCGGCACAGGCCTGGCTGCTGGGGATCGCACGCCACAAGCTCCTGCGCAGCATGCGCCGCTCACGCGTCGAGGCGTCCGCGCGCAAGCGGCTCGAGGTCGATGCGATCGAGCTCTGTGCGGCGAGCGTTGCCGCGCTCGAGGAGCTCGAGGCCGAGGACCCGATGCGGCTGCTCGACGCGCTTCCCCCAGATCAGCGCGAGGCGGTGCGGGCACGCGTGCTCGAAGACCTGGACTACCGCGAGCTGGGCGCCCGCCTGCACGTGAGCACCGCAGTCGCGCGCAAGCGTGTCAGTCGCGGCCTCAGCACCCTGCGAAGGCGCATCCAACACGAAGGAGTCGACCGATGACGCTGCTGCCCGAGATCGAGCATGCGCTGCTCGACGCCGTTGCCCGCGACCAAGCCGCCCGACGCCCAGCGCGTCTCGCGCGCATCCGCGGGAGGTCGTTGCGGCTGCCGGCAGTTGCGCTGCTCGCGCTGCTGGGCACGACGACGATCGCGCTCGCCGCCAGCGGGGTGATCCTCACCGGCTCGAACGTCCCGACCCCCCGGCGCCTGCGCCCGGGCTACGAGTTGGGCGTCCCGGCGCGCGGCGGCAGCGAGCTGCTGCCGCTGCGCGCGCCGGACCCGGCGGGCGGGCTGCCCTGGGGCATGCGCATCGTTCGCACCACCCGTGGCTATCTCTGCGTGCAGATCGGGCGTGTGCAGGACGGCATGCTCGGCGAGCTCGGCATCGACGGCGCCTTCCACGACGACGGCCGCTTCCATCCGCTCCCGGTCGACGCGCTCGGCGTGCAGCTGGCGTTTGGCGTCAACTGCGAGCTGTCCGGCCGATCGGGGTTCGCGGCTGCGATCGCCGGCCTGCCGCGAAGCGCCGTCGGCCTCCATCCAAGCACCGCGAGTAACACGAGCGCGAACGTCTCGCGCGCGACCCTGAGGGAGATCTCCTTCGGCCTGCTCGGCGAGCACGCGCGCAAGATCGCCTACCGCTCCGGAGACGGCGTGAAGACCGCGGAGGTGCTCCCCGGCCTTGGCGCGTACCTGATCGTGCAGCGCGCTACGCAGGGCGGTCAGCTCGGCGAAGCCAGCGAGTCGAGTGCACCAGCAGGCGACCCCGTCGACCCGGACGGGACGTTGACCGCGATCACCTACAGCTACGGCAAGCGCACGTGCAAGGTCATCGGCGACGGCAACGCCCTCGGCGCCTGCGGCTTCTCCGAAGGGCCGCTGAAGGCGAAGCCGCTCCCGGTCGTCCGCGAGCCGCTGCACGTCCAGCTCGAGGTCCACGACCACACGCTCACCGCCGCCCACCTCGTCTTCCGCGCGCCCTACGCCGTGACGAGCGCAGCCGAGGGCTACTCCGTCTTTTCGTACGGATGCCGCGGCGTCCTCAGCGGAGAAGGCACCCCCTACGACGTCGCGAAGGGCGCGATCCTGCATATCAGCATCGCCCCGATCCTCTCTCACGCCTGCTCGCGCTCCGTAAAGATCTCGGTCTACTACACGCGCAGTATCGACGACAACGTCGCCCCCACCGCACTCGGCAAGGTGACGGTCCACATCCCGCGCGGCGACCATGCGTAACCGCTCAGGAGGCGGTCGAGCAGATCGAGCGCCTGCACGAGACGCTGCGGTTGCCGCGCGAGGCTACCGACCAGAGTTGCCCCCGCCGCGCGTCTCGCCGACCATCGGGCTGGGACGCACAGGCTCAGGACGCGGCGGCACCGGAGACGGCTGCGGACTCGGCTTGCCAGACATCGCCACCAGTCTATCGCTGCACTACGAGGGCAACGACCCATGCCAGAACCTCGACCACCAACAGCACCGCACCGACCCGAAACACCGCCATCAGCGTCCTGAGCTGGCGACGATTCAGTTCCGCGCTGCGACCCATGTGCAGAGCAAGGTCACGTTCAATCAGGTGGAGTGCGAGTGGCTCCCCTTCCGCCGGCTCGAGGTACGTGGCGATGAACTGGTCTGGGGCCAATGAGAACTCCCAGTCCCGACGCGGCCACAGCACCGACAGCACCGCAAAGCCGAGCAGCGCGAAGCAGCCGATCGCAATCCACGCCGCAGCGCTGATGTCGTGCTTTACGAGTGTCTGGCCGCCGAAGAAAGACGTCGTGATGGCCGCAGCCGCGATCAGCGCGCCGGCGCGCGCCCGGAGCTCGACGACCGATCTCTCCTGATCCTCCAATCCCATTCTGGCCTCGCGGTAGGCAAGCGCATAGCCGTCGCGAGAAGCCTCAGCCGCAAACGTGCTCATGACGTCGATCGTACGGGCGGACTGCGACGGTACGGCTGCGCGACCATCGAGAGAGTCTGTACCGAAAGCCCCTCCAAATCGACCTTTGGTGAGGGGATGCGACAACAACTATCGGGGCGGCGGGATTTGAACCCACGACCCCCTGCTCCCAAAGCAGGTGCGCTACCAGGCTGCGCCACGCCCCGTGCCCCACAGCGTAGAGCCCTGGCCGCGGATCACCCGACAGGCGGCCTGCATCGCGGGTGTGACGGCGGTGCTGCTAGCCTCCGCCACCGCCGTGGCCGACGTCCAACCCCTGCGCGCTCTGCACTACGACCCAGCCGTGGTCGGTCCCCTTGCCGACGTCGTGGCGCCCCCGTATGACGTGATCGACGCGAGCCAGCGGGCCGAGCTGCTGACGCGCTCGCCGTTCAACGTGGTTGCCGTCGATCTCCCCCAGGCCGGACCGGATAACCCGGATCCGTACGCGGCGGCGGGCGAGCTGTTCGAGGCCTGGCAGACCGAGGGAGCGCTCGTGCGCGACCCCGAGCCCGCGCTGTGGGCGCACACCCAGGACTACACGGGCCCGGACGGGCTGGCGCGCACGCGTCGGGGGTTCTTCTGCCGCGTGCGGATCGAGGACTACGGCGCGGGGCGGGTGCGCCCGCACGAGCGCACGCACCCGGGACCCAAGGAGGATCGACTGCGCCTGACCCGGGCCACGCACGCGAACGTGTCCCCCATCTTCTCGCTGTACTCGGACCCCGAGCAGATCGCCTGGCGGGCGCTCGCGCCGGCCACCGAGGGGGCTCCGTGGGCGCACATCACCGACGCCGACGGGACCGTCCACCGGCTGTGGCGGGTGGACGACGCGGGTGCGATCGCCACCGCCCAGGAGGCCACGCGGGACGCCGAGCTGCTGATCGCCGACGGGCACCACCGGTACGAGACCATGCAGGCGTACGCCCAGGAGGTGGGGGGCGACGGTGACCACCGGTACATCCTCATGTGCCTGGTGGCGCTCGAGGATCCCGGGCTGACCGTGTTCCCCACGCACCGCCTGATCGGCGGTCTGGACGAGGAGCGTCGCCGGGCGCTCGCACAGGCCCTGGAGCGGGACTTCCGCATGGCGGAGGTGCCGATCGAGCAGATCGCGCCGGAGCCCGGGCGCGGCCCGCTGGAGCTCGGGTACTTCGACGGCCGTGACGGGCGGGCACTGCGCCTGACGCTCAAGGACCAGGCGATCGCGGATGCCGCGCTGCCCGGGCGCTCGGCTGCCTACCGCGAGCTCGACACGGGCGTGCTGGAGACGCTGGTGCTGAAGAACGCCCTCGGATACAGCGACGAGGACATCGCCCACTTCAACGGCCTGTTCTACGCCCGCGACACGGCCGAGGCCCTCGCGATGGTCCGCTCGGGCGAGTACGACGCGGCCTTCCTGATGCGCCCCACCCCCGTGGAGCAGGTGCGCGAGGTTGCCGCCGCCGGCGAGAACATGCCTCCGAAGTCGACGTATTTCTTCCCGAAGCTGCTCACCGGCCTGCTTTTCAACCCGCTTGGCACACCGGGGCGAGCAGTATCATGAGAGGTGCAACAGTCCCAGCCGATTCGAGGGGATCGAGATGACCCACACGCAAGGGCTCACAAGGATGAAGGCCTCCGTGAGGCGCGATGGCGCCACGTTCAGGCATACGGTGCAGGTGCGCGACCACCAGTTCACGGTGGACGAGCCGCTGGACGCGGGCGGGGACGACAGCGGGCCCGACCCCCAGGAGCTGCTCGCGGTCAGCCTGGCGGCGTGCACGGCGATCACGCTCGAGATGTACGCCGCGCGCAAGGGCTGGGACATCGGTCACGTGGAAGTGGACGCCGAGTACATCCCGGCCGAGCGTGGCTGCCCCACGAAGTTCGAGCTCGTCCTGAGGCTGCCGGACAACATGCCCGACGATCAGGTCGAGCGCCTGCGGGTGATCGCCGCGAAGTGCCCGGTGCACCGGGTGCTCGACGGCGAGGTGATGTTCCAGGAGCGCATTGAGCGCGTTCACCTGGCCGCCTGACCCCCCCGCCGCCGCCAGCTCCGCATCGCCCCCGCAGGGGGATCGGCCCGAGCCAGACGCGAGCGAGCAGATCCCTGCCGCGGTGCTCGTCCCCCTGTTCCTCGCGTCAGACACGCACGAGCCACACGTGGTGCTCACCAGGCGCCGCGCCGACCTGCGCCGGCACGCCGGCGAGATCTCCTTCCCGGGCGGCCGCCGTGACGCCGAGGACGCCGCTCTCCTGGACACCGCGCTGCGCGAGGCCGAAGAGGAGATCGGCCTGGAGCGCTCGCAGGTGAGGCTGCTGGGCGAGCTGCCGGTCACCTCGACGTTCGCCACCCGCTACACCATCAGCCCCTTCGTCGGAGAGATCCCCGCGGGCGTCGCCTGGCGGCTGTCCGCCAAGGAGGTCGACGCGGTGCTCGAGCTGCCACTGAACGAGCTCCGCGCCGGCGCCACCAGAGTGCCGATCGAACGCCGCGGCATCACCTTCGAGACCGACGCCTACGTCCTCGGCGAGCACGTCATCTGGGGCGCCACCGCCCGCATCCTCGCCCACCTCTTCGACCGCCTCCCCCCCACCGCCGCGGCAGGCCAGCTCGCCCTGACGATCCCCGCGCCCTGACCCAGCGCCACGCCTAACCGGAGCGCCACGCCCCACGCCGTCCCCGCGCTCCGAACCCCGCGTCTCTCCCCGTTTCGGATCGTGACTCACCGGCCGGGTGTGGGGCCGGGAGAGCCTTCAGGGCCGGCGAGAGCCGGCCATGAAGGCTCGCACGGCCCAACCCACTACCCCGTAGGCGCAGGCACGATCCGAATGTAAGGCTTGGGCTCCTCCCACCCCTCAGGGTAGGTCTCCTTGGCCTGATCGTTGGACACGGAGCCGGCGATGATGACCTTCTCCCCCCGCTTCCAGTTGACGGGGGTGGCCACCTTGTGCTTGGCGGTGAGCTGCAGCGAGTCGATCACCCGCAGCACCTCGTCGAAGTTGCGACCGGTGGTCATGGGGTAGATGAGGATCAGCTTGACCTTCTTGTCGGGTCCGATCACGAACACGTTGCGGACCGTCTGGTTGTCCGCGGGCGTCCGCGCGGCGGGGTCGCCGGAGACGTCCGCGGGGAGCATGCCGTAGAGCTTGGACACGTTGAAGTCGCTGTCGGAGATGATCGGGTAGTTGGGGGCGGTGCCCTGGGTCTCCTCGATGTCCTTGGCCCACTGCTCGTGCTTGTCGAGCGGGTCCACGGACAGGCCGATTATCTTCACGCCGCGGGCGTCGAACTCGGGCTTGGCGTTGGCCATGTAGCCCAGCTCGGTGGTGCACACGGGCGTGAAGTCCTTGGGATGGGAGAACAACACGGCCCAGGAGTCCCCGATCCAGTCGTGGAATTTGATGCGACCCTCGGTGGTGTCGGCCTCGAAGTCCGGGGCTGTATCGCCAAGTGCAAGCGCCATCGCGTGTGCTCCTTTCTCGACACTTCCGTGTGAGCTGTTGAAGAGGAAAGCCGCGCTCCAGGATCCACTTCCGGAATCCCGATCGGCTTTGAGGGAATTCAGTTCCAGGATAGCGTGCCCGGCTGCATGTGCCGAGGCTCGCCAGCGGCAACGCAGCGCGGCCACATGCCGCCCAGCATCATGGTCACCGACCCGATGAGCGCCAGCCAGGCGCCCTCCTGGAGCGACATCGCGAAGGTGCCGCCGCCCAGGGCCGGCAGGTCGATCATGTGGTAGAGCGTGAAGGCGGCGGCCACCACGCCGAGCAGCACGAGCGAGCCGCCAGCGCCACCGGGCAGCGGCCCGTGGGTGCGGACCAGCGGCGCGGTCACGTCGAGCATCGCCAGGGCGCCCAGGACGAGCAGGACGACGGTCATGCCCGGCAGCGCGTGGAAGGCGTCCACGGTGGGCACGCCATGGACGCCAGGGGCACCCGTGTGGGGGTGCTGGCCGGAACCCACGCCGTACCAGGGCGTGACGAGCGATGCGGCGAGGACGATGGCGCCGACCGCCGACACGAGCAATCCGTATCTGGAGCGATCTCCTGCCATGACGCGTATGTATCGGCAGGCACCTGCGTGTGCTTGATCCCGGTGAACGCCCGGAGCCCGGGGGTCAAGGGCCGGCGATCATCCTCCGGCGAGCAGCGCGGCGATCGCCGCCCGGGCGCCGGCAAGCCACGGGCGAACGTCCCCGGGATCGACCGTCAGGAACGCCGTGGGAATGGCGTTGCGGTGCGCGAGCGCGCGCACCACCCGCTCGCCCTCCGCCAGCGCCCCTGGCGGCGTGGTGGTGCCGCGGGACTCGTACACGAACCCCCGTACGGTGGTGTCGATGGCCTGCGTGAGGAAGAACTCCAGGCGCGCGGTGTGCAGCTCGAGCAACTCCTCCTCGGTGCCGGCGCACGAGCCGAGCAGCCAGCAGAGGATGGTCACTCCGTCGAGCGCCCCGCGCAGCGTGGCCAGGCGATCGGGCGTCCCGATCCAGCACTCGGCGCCCGTCGCCTCGATCGCCGCGCGGCCCTCCTCTGTGCGGGTGCTCACGCGCACGGCGTGTCCCTCGGCGAGCATCGCCGCGGCCAGCGTCCGGCCCCGGCACCCTCCTGCCACGATCAACACGCGCGCCACGGCGGCGCATCGTAGACGGACCGGCACCCGCGCACGAGCCACCCGAGCGCTCCCGCGCCCACGGAGGCGAACGGCTCGACTAGCATCCGCTGCCCGCCCATGACCGACGCCTCCCCCACAAGCCCCGACGTGGTGACGATGGACAAGATCGTCGCGCTGTGCAAGCGCCGCGGCTTCATCTTCCCCTCCTCGGAGATCTACGGCGGGGTGGGTTCGACCTACGACTACGGCCACTACGGGGTGCTGCTCAAGACAAACGTGAAGAACGAGTGGTGGCGGGCGATGCTCCAGGAGCGCGACGACATCGTGGCGATCGACTCGGCCATCCTGCAGCACCCCAGAGTGTGGGAGGCCTCCGGCCATTTGGCCGGCTTCACCGACCCGCTGGTGGACTGCCGCACGTGCAAGCAGCGGTTCCGCGCCGACCACCTCGGGGACCTGCACTGCGGGCGCAAACCGTCCAAGCACCCGGGCGAGACGGACGAGTGCGACCTCACCGACGCGCGCGACTTCAACCTGATGTTCGAGACGACGATCGGCCCGGTGAAGGAGTCGGGCGCGACCGCGTACCTGCGCCCGGAGACCGCCCAGGGCATCTTCATCAACTTCAAGAACGTGCTCCAGTTCTCGCGCAAGAAACCGCCGTTCGGGATCGCCCAGGTGGGCAAGTCCTTCCGCAACGAGATCACCCCCGGCAACTTCATCTTCCGCACACGCGAGTTCGAGCAGATGGAGATGGAGTACTTCGTGCCCCCCACCGAAGCCCAACACTGGTTCGAGCACTGGCTCACAGAGCGCGAGCGCTGGTACACCGAGCTGGGCATCCGCCCCGACCACCTGCGCCTGCGCGCCCACGACCCCGACGAGCTCTCCCACTACTCGAGCGGTACCAGCGACGTCGAGTACCTGTTCCCGATCGGCTGGTCCGAGCTCGAGGGCATCGCCAACCGCGGCGACTTCGACCTGACCCAGCACGCGCAGCACTCGGGCGAGAAGCTCGAGTACTTCGACCAGGCCAGCGGCGAACGCTACGTGCCCCACGTGATCGAGCCGGCCGCCGGGGCGGACCGGGCCACGCTGGCGTTCCTGGTGGACGCCTACGACGAGGAACTGGTCGAGCGGGAGGGGGCGGGCGCGGGCGAGACGCGGACCGTCCTGCGACTGCACCCGCGCCTGGCGCCGGTGAAGGCCGCGGTGCTCCCGCTGGTGGGCAAGGACGGCCAGCCCGAGCTCGCTAGGGAAGTCCAGCACGAGCTGCGCCAGCGGGTGCAGGCGGAGTACGACGAGGGCGGCGCCATCGGCCGGCGCTACCGCCGCCAGGATGAGATCGGGACACCGTTTTGTCTTACTATTGACCACCAGAGCGTCGAGGACGGCACGCTGACCTTGCGAGACCGCGACTCGCTGGCGCAACAGCGCCTGCCAATCGAGGGGATCGCCGACGAGATCGAGCGGCGGGTCCACGCGCCGTGGAGCACTCCCAAGCTCGTATAGCGATGGTTACACAGACTCCGCGAAGAGACACCCACCGAGCCCGCGTCCACAATCCGGACACAAACCGCGATCGAGACCGATAGGAGCAGACCCGCCATGGACTTCGACATGACCGACGAGCAGCGCCTGATCAAGGACACCGCGCGCGAGTTCGCGGACAAGGAGATCGTGGTGCAGTCCCGCGAAAACGCCCGCAACCACCACTTCGACATGGAGATGGTGAAGAAGGTGGCCAACCAGGGGTACCTCGGCGCGATCGTCCCCGAGGAGTACGGGGGCGCGGGCCTCGACTACCTCAGCTACGGCCTGGTGGTGGAGGAGATCGGGCGCGCGGACTCCTCCATCCGCACGGTCATCTCCGTGCAGACCTCGCTCGTGTGCTCGGGGATCCTCAAGTTCGGCACCGAGGAGCAGAAGCACGAGTACCTGCCGAAGCTGTGCTCGGGCGAGTGGCTGGGGTGCTTCGGGCTGACCGAGCCGGACACCGGCTCCGACGCCGCCAACCAGAAGACGCGCGCGAAGAAGACGGACACCGGCTGGGTGATCAACGGCGCGAAGATGTGGATCTCGATGGCCAGCTACGCGAAGGTGGCGCTGATCTTCGCCCAGACCGACCCCGAGCTCGGGTACAAGGGGATCGCGTGCTTCATGGTGGACACCGACCAGCCCGGCTTCACCACCCAGACGATCGAGCACAAGATGGGGCTGCACGCCTCGGACACCGCCTCGATCTCCCTGGAAGACGTGGAGGTGTCAGACGATCAGATGTTGGGCAAGGTCGGTGACGGCTTCAAAGTGGCGCTGTCCAACCTCGAGTCCGGGCGCTACTCGGTGGCGTGCGGCGCGGTGGGCATCTGCCAGGGCTGCGTGGAGGAGTCGGTGAAGTACGCGAAGGAGCGCGAGCAGTTCGGCAAACCGATCGCGAGCTTCCAGCTCGTGCAGGCGATGATCGCGGAAATGGTGCTGAAAACGGACGCCTCGCGGATGCTGGCCTGGCGGGCGGGCTTCCTCAAGGACCAGGGCAGGCCGAACTCGATGGAGACGTCGATCGCCAAGCTGCACGCCACCGAAGCGTCGCTCCAGTGCGCGAACCTGGCCATCCAGGTGCACGGCGGCGCCGGCTACGTCGACGACCACCCGGTGGAGCGCTACTTCCGGGACGCCCGCGTGACCACCATCTACGAGGGCACCTCACAGGTCCAGCAGCTGCTCATCGGGCGGGCGATGACGGGCGTGAACGCGCTCGTGCCGGTGTGAGCGCGACGGGAGGAGAACGAGCGATGGCAACCCAAGAGGGAACGACCACTGCAACCGGAGAGGGAACGACCACTATTAGTGAGGCCGGCTCCGCCGGCCGGGCGGGTCGCGCGGCGTCCGTGATCGGCGTGCTGGGAGCCGGCACGATGGGCAACGGCATCGCCCAGCTCGCCGCGCGCTCGGGCGCGCGCACGCTCCTGTATGACCCGTTCGCGGAGGCGCTGGAGAAGGGCACGCAGGCCGCCCGCAGGGGGCTGGCCAAGGAAGCGGAAAAGGGCAAGCTGAGCGAGGAGCAGGCGGAGAAGGCAGCCGACAGCCTCCAGCCGGTGGACGACATGGCGGCGCTCGCCGCCTGCGAGCTCGTGATCGAGGCCACGCCCGAGCGCCTCGAGCTCAAGCACGAGATGTACGGGAAGCTCTCGGAGATCGTGGGCGAGGAGTGCGTGCTCGCCACGAACACCTCCTCGCTGCTCGTGACGGCGATCGCCGCCGGCGCCACCCACCCCGAGCGGGTGGTGGGCATGCACTTCTTCAACCCCGCGCCGTTGATGCGTCTGCTGGAGGTGGTGGCGGGCGTGGAGTCCTCGCCCGAGGCGGTGGCCCTGGCGGTGGCCACCGGGGAGGCGATGGGCAAGACGGTGATCGTGGCCAAGGACGGGCCGGGGTTCATCGTCAACCGCTGCAACCGGCCGTTCGGCCTGGAAGCGCTCCGCCTGCTCCAGGAGCAGATCGCGGACGTCGAGACGATCGACCGCATCTGCCGCATGGAGGGGGGCTTTCGCATGGGTCCGTTCGAGCTGATGGACCTGGTGGGCGTGGACACCGGCCTGGAGATCTCCAAGAGCTTCTACGAGCAGAGCTTCGGCGAGCCGCGGTGGCGCCCGTCGATGATCGCCGCCCGCCAGGTGGCAGCGGGCCTGTACGGACGCAAGACCGGGCGCGGCTACTACGACTACTCGGACGGGCCGGGCAAGCACCGCCCCGAGGACCCGGCGCCGCTCGAGGGCGCCGCGCCGGGCCACGACCCGGTCGGCGCGGCCGGCGAGGGCGTGGTGGTGATCTCCGGCGAGAACGTGATCGCACAGGGGCTGCGAGCGGCGGCCGGCGAGGCGGGCTACGAGGTGCGCCCGCCACACGCCCCCACCGGGGGTGTGCTGCCGGCGCTGTTCGTGGACTGCGAGAGGGTCCCCGGCGTAGATCAAACTAAAACGGTCGCCCCCGGCGGCCAGCCCGACCGGCGGGGCACCGCCGCCCAGCCCCAGGGCGGCGCACGCGTGGTGCTCTGCGCGAACGGCTCGCTCAGCGCCCTGGACCCGGACGGGAGCGCGGTGGGCTTCCACGTGCTGGGGCCGCTGGAGCACGCGCACCTGGTCGAGCTGACCCGCAGCGAGAGCTCCTCGCCGGTGGCGGCCGCGCGCGCCGAGCGCTTCTTCCAGGCGCTCGGCAAGCACGTGGCGTGGGTGGGTGACGCGCCCGGCCTGGTGCTCGGCAGGATCGTGTGCCAGGTGATCAACGAGTCGGCGTTCGCGCTGGGGGAAGGCGTGGGCAGCGCCCGGGACATCGACACGGGCATGGTGCTCGGCCTCAGCCACCCGCGTGGACCGTTGGAGTGGGCGGATGCGATCGGGCTCGACCACGTGCTGGCGGTGCTCGACGCGCTCTACGAGGAGTACCGCGAGGAGCGCTACCGGCCCGCGCCGGCTCTCCGCCGTCTGGTGCGCGCCGGGCGTACCGGTGGCGAGCAAGGCGAGGGCTTCCACGACGGCGAGAGCTGAGGCCGGGTCGGAGCGTGGGGCGGAGCGCGCGCGGCCCCGGGCGCATCGCCGAACACAACCGCGTCGCGTCTCACGCTCGCGGGACGTGTCGCGTTCTACGAGCGTGACCGACGCCAATTCGACCCCCAGCGTACGCAGCAACCCGGTCGACCCGGTCGGCGCGGCTGGCGCAACCCGGTCGGCGCGGCTGGCGCAACCCGGTTGGCGCGGCCGGCCGGCTGGCCCGCGGGCCAGGACCACGGGCAACGGCCTGCCTCCGTTCCAGCGTTTCCTCGACGCGCACAGCGAGTGCGTGTGGCGCTTTCTCGTCTCCTCGGTGGGGCCCACCGATGCCGACGACTGCTTCCAGGAGACGTTCATCTCCGCCCTGCGCGCCTACCCGCGCCTGCGGGCCGGCTCCAACGTGCGCACGTGGGTGCTCACCATCGCCCACCACAAGGCGATGGACGCCCACCGCGCGCGCAAGCGCCGAGCGCTGCCCGTCGAGGACGTGGCCGCCGTGGACGGGCGCACCACGAGCATCCCCCAGGCGCCCGACGACGGCCTGTGGGACGCGGTCAGGGAGCTGCCCGAGCGACAGCGCTCGGCGGTGACGCTCCGCTATGTGGGCGATCTCCCCCATCGCGAGATCGCCCAGGCGATCGGCTGCTCGGAGGAGGCCGCCCGTCGCTCGCTCCACGAGGGACTCACGAAGTTGAGAAAGGTGGTGAGCGTATGAGTGCCCGCACCCAAGACCAGACCGACCCACTCGAGCGAGCGCTGCGGCGTGTCCGCGACGAGGAGCCGGTCCACCGCGAGGAGGCCTCCCGGGCCGCCCGGCGGCTGACCGTCCGCATCGCCGACGAGGGGCTCGCCGACATCGGCTACGGATCGGTGGACTCGCCGTTCGGGACGCTGCTGGCGGCTAGCACCACCAAGGGACTGGTGCGCCTGGCGTTCCCCGAGGAGGACCTGGACACGGTGCTCGAACGCCTCGCCCGCACCATCTCCCCGCGGATCGTGGAAGCGCCCGCGTCGCTGGAGCACGTGCGGCGCGAGCTCGACGAGTACTTCGCCGGACGCCGCCGGGAGTTCGAGCTCGCGCAGGACTGGAGGCTGATGAGCGCGTTCGCCCGCAAGGTCCTGGGCGCCACCTATGAGATCCCGTACGGCGGCGTGTCCAGCTACGCGGAGGTGGCCGCCGACGCGGGCAGCCCCCGCGGGTCCCGTGCGGCGGGCAACGCCCTCGGGTCCAACCCCATACCCATCATCGTCCCCTGCCACCGGGTGCTGCGCACCGGCGGCTCCATCGGGGGGTACGGGGGCGGACCGGAGCGCAAGCGGTGGCTGCTCGAGCTCGAGGGAGCCCTGTCACCGGCCGGCGGCACGTGAAACTGAACGGCCGATCCAAGGCCGCCAGTCGGCGCGCCGGCTGGCGTCACTCCGCCGCCGGCGCGTATTGCGCCTCGGCGGGATCCCCCATCGGCATGCCCTCGGGCACGGGGATGCCGGGGGTGTCGCGCAGATACCACTCGGCGTCGAGCGCCGCCTGACAGCCGGAGCCGGCGGCGGTGATGGCCTGACGATAGGTGTGATCGACGAGGTCGCCGGCGGCGAACACGCCCGGGCGGTTGGTCCGCGTGGAGGAGCCGTCGGTGACGACGTAGCCGTTCTCGTCGATGTCGATCTGCCCGCGCACGAGCTCCGACTGGGGCTCGTGACCGATGGCGATGAACGCGCCCGCGATCAGCAGCTCGCGCAGCTCGCCGGTGTCGACATTGCTGAGGATGGCGTGGCCGAGAGCGCCGTTCTCGCCGGCGCACAGCTCCTTGACGACGTACGGGGTGAGGAACTCGATGTTCGCCTGCTCGCGGGCTCGCTCGAGCATGATCTTCGACGCGCGGAACTCCTCGCGGCGGTTCACCACCGTCACTTTGGACGCGAACTTGGACAGGAAGATGGCCTCCTCCATGGCCGAGTCGCCGCCCCCGACGATGATCGTGGTGGCGTCGCGGAAGAAGGCCGCGTCGCAGGTCGCGCAGTAGCTGACGCCGCGACCAGAGAGGGCGTCCTCGCCGCTCGCGCCCAGCTTCTTGTGCTCGGCGCCCATCGCCAGCACGACGGTGCGGGCGCGGTGCTCCGTGTCGCCCACCCACACGCTGTGGATCCCGCCGGGCTCCTCGGCGAGCTGCACCCGCTCGGCCTGGTCGGTGATCAACCGCGCCCCGAAGCGCTCGGCCTGGTCGCGGAACTTCTTCATCATCTCGGGACCCATCACGCCCTCGGGGAAGCCCGGGTAGTTCTCGACGTCGGTGGTCTGCTGGAGCAGGCCGCCCCAGGCGAAGCCCTCGACCACCAGCGGGTGGAGGTTCGCCCGCGCGGTGTACAGGGCCGCCGTGTACCCGGCGGGGCCGCTGCCGATGATGATCACGTTCTCGACGTCGCCCATGTGCTCTCCCGTGGTGGTCACGATAGCTCCCTCAGTTCGCCTGCACTACCGAAAGCTAGGTCGCTTTACTTTGTAAAGTATAGCAAGGACAGGCGCTGTGTGCGTCATCCGGTGAGCGGTTGGCGGCGCCATCGACACTGCCCGCTCAGAGACTCTGAAGCGCGCCCGCCGGCGCCGTCGGTCCGCTGCGCGCGGCGGCGGCGCTCAGCGTACCCTGCTCGTCGCGCCAGCGGGCGACGGTCCGGCGCAGCTGGAAGTAGGCGATCGCGCCCGGGATCGTGGGCAGCCAGAAGGAGATGGCGCGATAGGCGAGCACGGCGAGCACCGCCAGGTTGAAGTCCACCCCGAACGCGACGAACGCGCCGATCATGCCGCCCTCGACGCCCCCCAGGCCGCCGGGGAGCGGCAGCAGGTTGGCGAGCAGGCCCACGAAGTAGGCCATCCACACGACGGTGAACGGGGGTGGTGAGCCGAACGCGTGGAACATCGCCCACAGGACGGCGATATCGAAGCCCCACCACGCGGGCGCGCCGAGCAGGCCGGGGTCGCGGGTGCGGATCAGCGCGATGGCGGTGCGTACGCCGCTGGCCGCCAGCGCCGGCACGGCGGCCGCCCGCGCGATCCACTGCGCGTGGCGGGACGAGCCGCTCGCCCACCTGCCGAGCGGCCGTTCGAGATCGTCGGCCAGCAGGGCGCCCGAGAAGGCGATCCCGACCAGGATGGCGGCGGCGATCGCGGGCACGATCGTGATCGCGAACGAGCCGCCGCCGGGGAAGATCCCCACACCCAGCCCGATCCCGTCGAGCAGCAGCGAGCCCGCGTAGATCGAGTACAGCAGCACGATGAACGCCACCATCCGGCGGGCCACCAGCCGCGGGGGCATGCCCGAGCGGCGCAGCGCCCATGCCGTCAGCGCCACGCCGCCCGCGCCGGCCGCCGCGAACAGCCGCGTGGCGACCAGGCCGGCCATCGTGATCTCGTAGCTCTCGCGCCAGCCGATCCGCCCGGGTTGCTCGGCGTTGACGACGAACACGGAGCGGAACAGCACCACGTACCCCGCGAACGACAGCAGCTCGAACACCACCCCGACGGCGATCCACCACTTGTCGCCGCCCTCGAGGTGGTGCACCGCGGTGCCCACCCCGGCGAGCTGCGGCAGCACGAAGTACAGGAAGCCGACGACGAGCAGCACGAACACCCCGAACGCGACGATCTGTCGCCGCGTGAGCAGCACGCGCGGCATCTCCTCCTCGCCGCCGGCCCCCGGTGCGGCCGGCGTCGGCCGTTGCTCGACTGTCTCCCCAGCTTCGCCTGCCGCGCCTTGCGCCATCCCGCTCGTGCTCACCCCCCCGCGTCAGCCCGCCTCGTGCGCGATCTGCTCGAGCCTCGCCACCATGTGCCCGATGCCGCTGACGGCCGGTCCCGCGCGCGGGCCGAGCCGGCGCACGCCCAGCGTCAGCGCCACCCCGGCCAGCAGGTCGATCGCGTAGTGCTCCCCCAGGTACACGAGCGCGAACCCGAGCGTGGCTGTGTACCCGAAGCCGAGCGCGCCGGCCATCGGCCCCGACTCGGCGAGCAGGAGTGCGGCCATAACGGATGTGGCGAAGTGCAGGGACGGCATGGCGGCTAGCGGATTGCCTCCGAACACACTGTAGAGCGAGCCCCAGCCGTCCTGCCAGAAGTACTCCCCGTACTCGACCATCAGGCGTCGCACGGGCACCGCATGCCCGTCCGCCTCCCCCTGCGGGGACGATGCGGCGTTCGCCTGGGCGGCATACCAGGGCGGCGCGGTGGGCAGGAACCAGTACACGCTCGCGCCGAGGTCGAACACCGCGTAGGTGAGGGCGGCCGCGCGGGCGAAGCGCGGGCGCTCGCGCACGAGCACGTACGCGAGGGCGCCGTGCGGGAAGGCGAACCAGCTCCAGTGCGTCCACACGAGCACGCGATCGAGCGTCGTCCAGTCAGCCCCCTGCGTGCCGCCCGGCGCGAGCGCCCGCTGCAGGCGGACGGTGGGCAGCTCACCCAAGCCGAGCAGACGGTCGGCGAGGATCGGATAGGAGACGTGCACCCGCCCGCGCTGTGCCTGCTCGTCGTCGTGGGGCGCCTTGTACTCGGCGAGGTACGCCCACATCTGCAGCACGCACACGGCCACGTCGCGCGTGCGGGAGCGGCGTACGGCCACGCACAGCCCGAGGGGCGCGCCGAAGGCGACCGCCTGCACGACCAGCGGCGGCGCGCTCACCCGCTTGCGCACGAGCGGCGCGGCGACCCCCGCCACCACCATCCCCCAGGCGGTTGCTCTGATCGCCCTCGACAGCCGCACTGGGCGGGGAGTATATGGAGCCCCACCCCGCCCTTCCGGCCCTCCTCGGCGCGTCCTGGCGCCTGCCGGGCGCTACTCGGACACGCGGGCGCCGGCCGCCGCCTCGACCAGCGCGCCCACCACCGCGCTCGCCAGGTCGGCCTCGGGATGCCACTGCACGCCCAGCACGAAGCGGGCCTCCGGCAGCTCGATCGCCTCGGGCAGCTCGTCGAGCGTCGAGACACCGCTGACCACCAGCCCCTCGCCCACGCGGTCGACGCCCTGGTGGTGGTGGGACTTGGTCGCGTGCAGCAGCTCGCCCGCCGCCCTGGCCGCCAGCGAGCCCTCGCTGAGGAGCACGTCGTGGTCCGCGCCGTCGAAGGACCCGACCACGCGCCGGTGCTCGTGATGGCCGTAGCGCTCGGGCAGGTGCTGAGCGAGCGTGCCGCCGCAGGCGACGTTGATCAACTGCATGCCGCGACAGATGCCCAGCACCGGCATGTCGCGCTCGATCGCCGCGCGCGCGAGCGCCACCTCGAAGGCGTCGCGCTCGGGGACCGTGTCGTGGGTCTCCGGGTGGGCCTGGTGCCCATAGGTCGCGGGGTCGATGTCGGCGCCGCCGGCGAGCATCAGCCCGTCGATCAGATCGAGTACCCGCTGGGGCTCCTCGACGAGCACCGGGTCGGGCACGAGCGCCACCACCACGGCGCCGGCACGCTGGACCGCCTCGACGTAGCCCATCGGGACCAGCGCCGCCCGCTGGTCCCACACGCTCCATCTGGCCCGCTCGAGCGCCGCGCAGATGCCGATCACAGGACGGTCCATGCTCCACACCATAGGATCAACGCGAGCCGAAAGCGAGCCAAGGGAGAACCATGACGGAGCCGAAAGCGCAGCTCGAGACGGTCAACGTCCGCGTGCACGACGCGGCGGCCACGATCGAGCTGAACCGACCGCACGCGCTGAACGCGTGGAACGCCCAGCTCGGGGCGGACCTGCTCAGCGCCCTGCGCGCTGCCGCCGCCGATGACGCGGTGCGCGCCATCGTGATCACCGGTGCGGGCCGCGGCTTCTCCTCGGGCGCCGACCTCAGGGACATCAGCGGCGGGGCCACCGTGGACGGGCGCCCGGACGTGTACACGACGCTCACCGAGCGCTACCACCCGATCATGAAGGCGATCCGCGAGGTGCCGAAGCCGGTGCTCGCCGCGGTCAACGGCCCGGCCGTGGGTATCGGCTGCTCGCTGGCGCTGTGCTGCGATCTGATCATGGCGGGCGAGAGCGCCTACTTCCTGCTCGCGTTCGTGAACATCGGCCTCGTCCCCGACGGCGGCTCCTCGGTGTTCGTGCCCGCCCGCGTGGGTATGGCGCGCGCCAGCGAGCTGTCGATGCTGGGCGAGCGGCTGCCCGCGCAGCGGGCGCTGGAGTGGGGGCTGATCAACCGCGTGGTGGCAGACGAGGCGCTGCCCGCGGAGGCCGCGGCACTGGCCGCGCGGCTCGCGAGCGGGCCCACGCGCTCCTACGCAGGCAGCAAGCGCCAGCTCAACAACTGGCTGTACGCGCGCATGGACGAGCAGCTCGAGCTCGAGGCTCGACTCCAGCAGGAGTCCGCCGGCAGCGAGGACTTCGTCGAGGGCGTGAGCGCGTTCGTGGAGAAGCGTCCCGCGCGCTTCAGCGGGCGCTAGCAGCGGTGCACCAGACGCCGTGCGCGAGGGCCGCAAAGCTTGTGGCAAACGTGACCAAGCGCGTACCGCCCGAGCGTGAATAGAATCCCCGCCGCCTTGGGCCACCTGCTCCCCTCAACGCTCGCGTTCTTCACGCCCGCCAAGGGCGCCTCACCCAATGCGAAAGAGATCCACACGCTGTACGTGATCACGCTGGTGATCGCGCTCATCATCTTCTTCCTCGTCGAGGGCGCCCTCGGCTACGCGCTCGTCAAGTACCGCAAGCGCAAGGGCGTCGTGCCGGCGCAGATCCACGGCAACACCCGCCTGGAGGTGAGCTGGACGGCCGCCGCGGCGGTGATCCTGCTGGGCCTTGCGATCCTCACCTTCGCCAAGCTCGCCTCCATCCAGGACCCCCCCAACTCCAGCCCGGACGGCGCAACGCTGGGCGAACAGAACAACCTGATCTACGCGAGCAACCAGGAGCGCCTGCCGCCCGACCGCAAAGCGCTCGAAATCACGGTCATCGGGCGCCAGTACATCTGGCAGTACGTGTATCCCGGCGCCAACGAACCGGACGGCCTGGGCGCGCCCTACTCATACGAGGAAATGGTGGTGCCGACCAAGACCACGGTCGAGCTGAACATCGTCTCCTCGGATGTCGTGCACTCGTGGTGGGTGCCGGAACTGGGCGGCAAGTTCCAGGCGGTGCCCGGCTACCACAACTACACGTGGTTCAAGGTCGAAAAGCCCGGCGTCTTCCACGGCCAGTGCGCGTTCCTGTGCGGGCGCGGGCACGCGCGCATGATCGCCACCGTCCGAGCGGTGGAACCGGCCGAATTCGAAACATGGCTGGCGCGCCAGAAGGCGCTGATCGCGGAAGCCAATCATCAAGCGGAGATCGCGCGAGCGAAACTCAAGACACAGACCGGCGCCGGAGCCGTGGAAAACCCTTAGGACACCGAGGAGACCAGCGCACGAGATGGCCACCTACGCAGCCCCGATCCCACAGGTAAGCGCCGATCGCGCCGAGCGCGAGGGCCAAGGCTGGACGAGCTGGATAACCACCACCGATCACAAGCGGATCGGGATCATGTACATGGTCACGACGTTCGTGTTCTTCTGCCTCGGCGGCACCGAGGCGCTGATGATCCGCCTGCAGCTGGGCGCGCCGAACAACACGCTGGTGACGCCGGAAATCTACAACCAGCTGTTCACGATGCACGGCACGACGATGATCTTCCTGTTCGTCGTACCGATGATGGCCGGCATCGCCAACTACTTCCTGCCGCTGATGATCGGCGCGCGCGACATGGCCTTCCCGCGCCTGAACGCGCTGTCCTACTGGCTGCTGCTGGCCGGCGGCATCGTCTTCTACGCGTCCCTGTTCTGGCACCCGCCGGAAGCCGGCTGGACGAGCTACCCGCCGCTCTCGGAAACCCTGTACTCGCCCTCCGGCGGCCAGGACGCGTGGATCTACCTGATCCACTTGACGGGCCTCTCCTCGCTGCTCGGGGCGATCAACTTCTACGCGACCATCGCCAACATGCGGGCGCGGGGTATGAGCTGGGGGCGTCTGCCGCTGTTCGTGTGGGCGATCCTCACGTACTCGGTGCTGCTGATCTTCGCGCTGCCGGTGATCGCGGCGGCGGTCACGATGCTGCTCACCGACCGCCACTTCGGCACGCACTTCTTCGATCCCGCGCTGGGGGGCTCGCCGCTGCTGTGGCAGAACCTGTTCTGGTTCTTCGGGCACCCCGAGGTCTACATCATGGTGCTCCCGGGGTTCGGCATCGTCTCGGAGATCCTGCCGGTGTTCGCGCGCAAGCCGATCTTCGGCTACAAGGCGATCGCCGCCTCGACCGTGGCGATCGCGTTCCTGGGCTTCCTCACGTGGGCGCACCACATGTTCACCACGCCGATACCCGAGGCGATCCTCGTGTTCGTGATGCTCAGCTCGTTCCTGATCGCGGTGCCGACGGGCGTGAAGATCATCAACTGGATCGCCACGCTGTGGCGCGGCACGATCGAATTCACGACCCCGCTGCTGTTCTGCGTGGGCTTCATCGCGCTATTCCTGATCGGCGGGATCTCCGGCGTGTTCCTGGCGATCTTCCCCGTCGACTGGCAGCTCAACGAAACGTACTTCGTGGTCGCCCACATCCACTTCGTGCTGATGGGCGGCGCCGTGCTGCCGATCTTCGCCGGCATCTACTACTGGTTCCCGAAGATCACCGGGCGTATGCTGAGCGAAAGACTGGGCAAGCTGAGCTTCTACCTGATGTTCGTCGGCATCCTCGCCACCTTCCTGATCCAGCACGTGATGGGCCTCGACGGCATGCCCCGGCGCATCTACGAGTACGACAACGTCGGGCACCTGGCGCTGTACAACCAGATCTCCACGGTCGGCGCGTTCATCCTCGCCTCCGGCGTGCTCGTGACGATCATCAACGTCTGGCGCAGCCTCAAGGTCGGCGTGGTCGCCGGGCCGGACCCGTGGAAGGCCAACACCCTCGAGTGGTTCACGAGCTCGCCCCCGCCGGTGAACAACTTCGACGTGATCCCGCTGGTGCGCTCGGCCGAACCGATGAAGGACATCCGCCGCGAGGTCGAGCGGCGGACGTCGGACGCGGGCGCGGCCACCGTGCCCGCGGGAGCCACGCAGGTGGGCGTGTAGTGCCGGGGACGAGCGCCACGTGAGCCCCGTGCCCCCCACGGGCGCGACGCCGGCGCTCGAGACGCCCGGCCTCGCGCTGGCCGCGACGCGGCCCGCGCGCGTGCTCGCGCTGGTGGGCGACTACCTGGAGCTGACCAAGCCGAAGGTCCAGTCGCTGCTGCTGTTGAGCACGATCGCCACGATGTACGTGGCCGGCGACCCCTCGCCGCTGCTGGTAGCGCTGACGTGCCTCGGCGGCTATCTGTCGGCCGGCGGGGCGGGCGCGGTCAACCACTGGTTCGACCGCGACATCGACGCGCGGATGAAGCGCACGGCCACGCGTCCGATCCCCGCCGGACGGATCGCCCCGGCGGCGGCGCTCGCATTCGGCTGCACGCTCGCCGGCCTGTCCGTGCTGGAGCTGTCGCTGACCGTCAATCCGCTCGCCGCGGCGCTGTCCTTCTCGGGGTTCGTGGGCTACGTGCTCGTGTACACGATGTGGCTCAAGCGGCGCACGCCGCAGAACATCGTGATCGGCGGGGCGGCCGGCGCCGTGCCCCCACTGGTCGGCTGGGCCGCGGTCACCGGCTCGGTAAGCGGCATCGCGGTGATGCTGTTCTTCATCGTGTTCTTCTGGACGCCACCGCACTTCTGGGCGCTGTCGCTGCTGATGAAGGACGAGTACGCGAAGGTGGGCGTGCCGATGCTGCCGGTGGTGCGGGGCGAGGCGGAGACGCGCCGCCAGATCCTGCTGTACGCGGTGCTGCTGTATGCGGTCACCCAGTTGCCGTTCTGTGCGGGCGGCTTCGGCGTCACCTATCTCGTGGCCTCGATGCTCCTGGGCCTCGGCTTCATCGCCGGGGCCGTGCGCCTCTACAGGCGGGCCGACCGGCGCTCGGCGCTGCACCTGTACCTGTACTCGCTGGCCTATCTCGCGCTGCTGTTCAGCGCGATGGTCGCCGACCGCCACCTGTAGGATCGAGGCCCGGACGGTGGCTTTGCGAGCACAGTCGGGACGGACGCATCAGGTAATCTTCCGCGCATGAGTCGTCGCCTAGCACGCAAGAACATCCGCACGGCGTTGATCGTGAGCGCGATCTGCATGTTCATGTTCGGCATCACGTTCGTGGTCGCCGCCGCATACGTGTCGTGAGCTCGCTCGATCCAGAGGTCCCGCCGGTGGGCGAGGAGATCCACCTACCGGGCCCGAGCATCCTGCCGCTGCTCACCGCCGTGGGGATCACGCTGGCGCTGATCGGCGTGACCACGTTCATCGAGTTCACGGTCGTGGGCGTGATCCTGACGGTCTGGTGCATCGTGCGCTGGATCAAAGACACGCGCCGCGAAATCGACGAGTTGCCGCTCGACGAGCACTGAGGGTGGCGGTGGCGGAGCGCTGACCGTGGTGGTGGCGGCCTGCTCCCCGGCAGGCCGGCCACCTTCCCCGATCAGAGCCCGCAGGCCCTCATCCCACGGCCACCCTGGCGGGCACCGGGCAGATCGCACCGTCGTCGGTCCAGCAGCGCACCACGTCGCGCACCGACAGGATGCCGACCGTCTCTCCCCGCTCGCACACGATCAGGTGGCGAAACCCGCCCCGCGCCATCGCCGCCGCGGCCTCCTCGAGCGACCAGTCGGGGGCGGCGAACACGACGTCCCGCGTGAGATGGTCGGCGACGGCCTCCCGGTCGGGGTCCTGTCCGCTGCCGAGCGACAGCAGGATGTCGCGCTCGGTGATGATCCCCGGCCCATGGCCGTCGGGATCCATGACCACCGCGGCGCCCACCTTGCGCTGCGCCATCAGCCGCGCGACGTCTCGCAGCGTGTGACCGGGCCCCACCGTCAGAACCATGTGCGTCATGCCTTCGCCGACCTGCAATGCCCTCACCTCCAGGTCTTTGCAACGATTGCATCAATCTAGTCGCTCATACCCGCTGCGTCAAGGTCTCGAGCGCTCGCGAGCACAGACCTGACACTCCGTGGGCGGAGGTATTAGGATCACGCCCGGGATGGAGTGGACCGGCGCACACAGCGCACACGCCGCGAGCGGAGCCGCCGCACGTGTCTAGGCGGCGCTCGCTGACCGTGGCCGGGATCGCTGCGGTGATCGCCGTGGCGCTCGGCATCTGGATCAGCTTCGAAATCCACTGGTTCCCGGTGCAGGCATCGACCCAGGCGCACAACACCGACCGGCTCTACCACGTCCTGGTGATCGCCACGATCCCCATCTTCGTGCTCGTGGTCGGCGTGATCCTCTACTGCGTGTGGCAGTTCCGCATGAAGCCCGGCGAGGAGCTCAAGGACGGCCCGCCGATACACGGAAACACGCGGCTGGAGGTCTTCTGGACGGCGCTGCCGACGGTGCTGCTGCTCAGCATGGTCGGCTACTCGTTCGTGGTCCTCGCCGAAAACGAAAAGAAACCAGCCCACGAAATCCAGGTGGGGGTGACCGGCCAGCAGTTCTACTGGTCCTTTCAGTACCCGCCGTCGGTGACCGGCGGCGCCGCCATCGACAGCTACCAGCTCTACCTGCCGGACAACGAAACGGTGCAGTTCAACATGCGCTCCAGGGACGTCATCCACGCCTTCTGGATCCCCGCCTTCCGCCTGCAGGAGGACGTCGTCCCGGGCATCACCACGCACTACCGCGCCACGCCCGACCGGCTCGGCGACTACCCGGCCGTGTGCAACCTGCTGTGCGGCGTGGGGCACTCGCTGATGCGCACGACCGTGCACGTGGTCACGCCCGCCCAGTTTCGGGCATGGATCGCCAAGCAGTTGAGCACGGGCACCTCCAGCACCGCCAGCTCCACCGGCGGGGGGACGACCGGCTAATGTTCGGGGAGCTGATGGCTGGTGCTGGGGAGACACCAATGACACGACCGCTGGTCGCCCGCTGATGGCCGCGAAATTCCGCGCTCCTGGCTTCTATCGCGCAACCTGGCTGATGGTCGGCGCCGTCGGCTTCTCCGCGCTGTTGACATGGCTCGTGCGGCTCACCACCGGGCACACGACCTTCTCGCACTACCTGGACGCGAACGCGATCCTGACGGTCTCGCTGCTGGCCGTACCGCTTGCGTTCCTGGTGGGGATCGGCGGCTTCGACTACTGGTTCTACTGGGCCTCGGGACGCCCGACCCGCCCGGAGGACCACTCGGGCCACGGCGCGTACACGTGGCGGGACTACTTCCGCATCAACACCGATCACAAGGTGATCGGCATCCAGTACACGGTCAACTCGTTCATCTTCCTGCTGATAGGCGGCCTGCTGGCGATGCTGATGCGCGCCCAGCTGGCCCAGCCTGGATCGCACTTCGTGAGCGCCAGCACCTACAACAGCCTGTTCTCGGTGCACGCCACGTTGCTGATCTTCCTGTTCATCATCCCCGTGTTCGCGGGCCTCGGCAACTTCGTGATCCCGATCATGATCGGCGCCCCCGACATGGCCTTCCCGCGCCTGAACGCGCTCTCGTTCTGGCTGCTGCCGGTCGCCGGCGTGATCATGCTCGCCAGCTTCCTGGCGCCCGGGGGAGCGTTCGCCGACGGCTGGACGGCCTACGCCCCGCTGTCGGTCGACATGCCGATCGGACAGACGTTCTTCTGCGTCGGAGTGCAGTTCGCGGGCGCCTCCTCGATCATGACCGCGCTCAACTTCCTGGTGACCATCATCACCATGCGCGCGCCGGGGATGAGCTTCTTCCGCATGCCCCTGCTGGTGTGGGCCAACTTCGCGACATCGCTGCTCGTGGTGATCGCCACGCCGTTCATCGCCGCCTCGCAGTTCTTCGTGCTGCTCGACCGCGCCCTGGGCTTCAACTTCTTCAACGCCGCCAAGGGCGGGGACGTGCTGATGTACCAGCACGTCTTCTGGTTCTACTCGCATCCGGCGGTCTACATCATGATGCTGCCGGGCTTCGGCATCATCAGCGAAATAATCGCGGTCAAGTCACGCAAGCCGATCTTCGGCTACCGCATGATGGCCTTCTCGCTGCTCGCGATCGTGGGGCTGGGCTTCACCGTGTGGGCGCACCACATGTTCACCTCCGGGATGGCCGCCTGGATCCGCATCCCGATGGCGATCACCACGGCGATCATCGCGGTGCCCACGGGCATCAAGATCTTCTCGTGGCTGGCGACGCTGTGGCGCGGCGTGCTGCGGCTGGATACGCCGATGCTGTTCGCGCTGGGCTTCCTGACGACGTTCACGCTGGGCGGGATCAGCGGCGTGATGCTGGCGATGATCCCCTTCGACATCGACGTCAGCTCGAGCTACTTCATCGTGGCGCACATCCACTACGTGCTGTTCGGGGGATCGCTGATGACGATCTTCGCGGGCGTGTACTACTGGTTCCCGAAGATGACCGGGCGCATGTACGACGAGCGCCTGGGCAAATGGCACTTCTGGTCCACCTTCATCTTCATGAACCTGACCTTCGGGCCCATGCACATCCTCGGCCTGCAGGGCATGCCGCGGCGCGTGGCGACCTACGCGGCGAAGTTCGCTGACCTGAACCTGTTCATCTCGCTCGCCAGCTTCGCGCTCGGGCTGAGCACGCTGATCTTCCTCTACAACATGGTCAACAGCTGGCGGGGCGGCCCCAAGGCGGTGAGCAACCCGTGGCGTGGCATGACGCTCGAGTGGATGGTGTCCTCGCCGCCGCCGATCTTCAACTTCGACCGCGTCCCCACGGTGGTGGGCGGTCCGTATGAGTACGGGGTCCCCGGGGCCGTCCACGGCATCCTCGAGCCGCCGACCCCCGCCACGGTGGGGGCTGCGGCAGGGACACCGCAGGTACCAAGTCAATGACGAGGAGGGAGGAGCGGTGAAGGAAGTCCTAGTTGTCGCAAACCGCACGCTCGGAGGGGCGAAGCTGCTCGAGGCGGTGCGCGAGCGCGCATCCGCCGGCGACGTGCGCTTCCGCCTGGTGGTGCCGCAGACCAATCCCTCGGCGGGGCTGGTGATCTACGACGAGGCGGTCCGCGAATCTGCCCAGGTGCGCGTCGACCTCGCGCTCTCGGCGGTCGCGGCCGAGGGCATCGAGGCGACCGGCGAGGTCGGCGACTCAGACCCGTTCATGGCGACGATGGACGCGATTGCCGCGAACCGGCCGGACGAGATCATCCTCTCCACCTTCCCGGCGCAGGCCTCGGGCTGGCTGCGACGCGACCTGGTGGAGCGCATCCGCAACGCGAGCGCCCTGCCGGTGGAGCACATCGTCGCGGACATCGCCCAGGAAGGTCTGTCGTTCAAGGTGACGCTGGTGCTCGCCCACAAGACGTCCAGCGGCGATGAGCTCCTCGCCCACCTCCGTGAGAAGGCCGCCGGGGGCGATCCCCGCCTGTTCATCGCCGTCGTACCCCAACTCGACGGCAGCGGCAACGCCCCGCGCGAGGCCCGCGCACGGCTGGCGAGCATGCTCGACCGCCTGCACGGCGCCGGGCTGCTCAGCTCGGGGATGATCGGGGACCCCGACCCGTACACGGCGACCCTCAACGCGCTCGAGCTGTTCCACGTCGATGACGTGGTGATCTCGACGCTGCCGGGAGAGCGCTCCGGCTGGCTTCGCTCGCAGTTGATCGAGCGTGTCCGCGGCGCCACCTCGGTGCCGGTGGAGCACGTGGTCGTCGACACCACGGTCGCGGCGAGCGCCGCGTAGCGGGCAGCACGGTGGAGGCAGCCAGCATCGGTTTGGGCCCCGCCCACCCCGCCCACGGCGACGCTTCCGAGCACCACGGGCCACCGCCCGCCAACAAGAGCTCGCGCGTGGACGCGCCGCTGCTCGGGATGCTGCTTTTCATCATCTCCGAGATCATGATCTTCGGGGCGTTCTTCACCGCCTACTTCTTCATCCGCATCGCCGAAGGTGATCCCTGGCCGGCGCCCGGCATGCACCTGCCGGTGCCCGTCGCGGGGGTCAACGCCGGCATCCTCATCTCCTCGTCGTTCACGCTGCACTGGGCGGAGAAGTGCATCAAGGAAGGCAACCGCTTCGGCTTCAGGGCCGGCATGCTCACGACGTTCCTGCTCGGCTGCACGTTCCTGTTCATCCAGATCAACGAGTACGCCAACATCGGCTTCGCCCCCCAGGACCACGCGCAGCAGACGATCTTCTACTCGCTCACCGGCCTGCACGGCGCCCACGTGTTCATCGGCCTGTGCCTGCTGCTGACCGTCACCGTCCGCGCCTTCCGCGGGCACTACAGCCCCGAGGAGCACCGCGGCGTCGAGATCCCCGGGATCTACTGGCACTTCGTGGACATCATGTGGATAGTCGTCTACACGACCGTCTACATCCTCTGACGGCCGTGGGCGCGGCGCGGACCTGCGTCCTCGCTCGCTCGCGTGCGAAGCACGCCACGCTCGCTGCGTCCTTGGTCCGCTTGGCCCACGACCGTCAGACCGAGGTCAATCCCGCGGCGCGCCGCCGATGCTGAACCCGCTGCGCTCCGAGGATGAGGCGTTCCGTCTGCTGCTGGGGGTGATCGCCGTGTTCGCGGTGATCATCGCGCTGATCCTGATCGTGCGGGCGATCGTGTAGCCGCCAGCCGGGCCGCCCGCGCTTACTGCTACTTGACCGTCAGCGTGCCGTACATCCCGGCCGCGCGGTGCCCGGGCGCCTGGCAGAAGAACGTGTACTTGCCGGGCTTCAGTTTGACGGTGATCGACGTGGTGCCCTTGCTGATGAAGCTGCTCGCCCCGATCGGTGCGGCCTTTTGGGTGGCGCCGTTTTCGCCTTCTTCGACGGCGATGTTGTGCATCACGCCAGACATGTTGGACATCGTGATCGTCACCGCCCCGGGGGTGGCTTCGGCCTTGCTGGTGGTGTACGCGAGCTGGCCCGTGGGGTTGGCGTCGAGCTCCAGCTTGCCGGCCTTCTCCACCGCCGGCTTGCCCGCGCCGACGGGTTCGACGGCGCTCGCGAGCAGGCCGGTGTCGGGCCCGGGGGCGTCGGCCGACTGGGCGACGTAGGCGGCGATGTCGGCGAGCGTGGCGCCGCTGGCCAGATGCTGCGGCATGACGCCCTCGGGGTTGGGGTTCTGCACCTGCCCTTCGACGACCGTGCGCACGGCGTTGCGCTGCTCGCCTTCGGCGATGCTGGTCTTGAAGACGGCGTCGAGGTTCGGCCCGACGATGCCTTTGGTGTTGGCTCGCGCCAGCGTGTGGCAGGCTCCGCATTTGGCCACGAACGCCTGCTTGCCGACGACCAGGTTGGCGTTGTCGGCGCCCTTGATCGCGCAGCCCGACAGGCCCACCGCGAGCACGGCCACGAGGCCGCAGGCGCCCGCCCGCGGCGCAAGGCGATGCGCGCCACCCGCACGGCGGGCGCGCGGGAGCAGACTGCCATCCCCAACCCTCATAGCGTCCAACACTATCTCAAGCGGCGGGTGATTCGACTGCAGCTCGGCGCTCGCCGCGGGCACCGAGATGGACGCCCAGCGGCTGAGATAGAGTTTCGCCGATGAGCACCAAACAGCGTTACCGTCTGCGCAGCCCGAGCTCCGGTCGGGAAGTCGTGATCGAGGCGGTTCCCGAGCGTGAGTACCGCGACCGCGAGACCGGAGAGCCGCTGGAGATCGTCGGCAAGATGCTGCCGCTGGCCCCGTCCGGCTCGCGGCTGCCGTGGGCGGTGGAGAACCTGCGGTTCTGCCCATGGTGCGCCCAACACGCCCAGCGGGACCTCAACGACTGCCCGACGTGCGGCAGGCGCATGGGCCCGCTGTGAGAGCGCGCGCGCCACTCGCCGTGGGCGTGGCGCTGCTGTGCGCTCTGGCCCTCGGCGCCTGCGGCGGTGCCAGCGTCTCGGACGCGGTCCCCAAGAGCACGCCTGAAATCACGCCGCCGACGGACACGAGCGCCGAAGCGGCGGCCGCCCAGACGACCTCGACCTCCACGACCACCACGAAAACGACCGCGAAGACCGGCGAAGGCGCCTCCGCGAGCAACGAAGCCGCGAGCGCGGGCAGCGAAGCAGCCTCGAGCGCCGGCACCCCCACCCCCGCGAGCGCCTCCGGGGGAGCCGCGCCCACCGAACCGGAAAAACCGGCCACCGAAGGCGCCGCCAAACCGACCGAATCGGCGCCCGCCGCAAGCCCCTCCGGCGGCGCCAGCGTGCCGTAGACGCCGCCCTGCGCCGCTCAGCGGGCGTCGGACGGCCTAAGGAGTGGAGATCTCAGTCGCGCTGTAGGTCAGGCGCGCGGTCTGATAGAGGCAGTAGTACTGGGTCGTGCTGCCCACCACCGTCTGCACGCTCTGGGCGCTCGTGCTGCGGCAGCCGGATCTCGGCCTGCTGGCCCTCCAGGAGGTGGCACCGCTGAAGTTGAGCGCGAGGGCGGGCGCCCATGTGGGCACGGTCAGGGCGACCACGTAGCCCTTCTTGATCGGGATCGTCGCTTCCAGCGGGAATTGGGCGGTCTCGCCAAAGTAGGGCTGCAGTTTGACCATCGGGCTCTGGGCCACCAGCTTGTAGGTGAGGTTCGGCTTGGGCTGAGGCGCGAGCACGGCGATGCCGGCTTCCGCGGGACCGCCCTCGTTGCTTTCGAGGAATTTGATCTGCGTCGCGTTCGGCTTGCCCTGGTTGATGGTCCACGAGACGATCGTGCCGGTGCGGGGGGCGCTGAGCAGGTTGCGGGCCGAGCCGACCTTCACCTGGAAGCCGGTCGTGCGGCTGACCACTTCGCAGCTCGCCGGGCAGCTCGGGACGGTCGCGGGGGTCGTTTCGCCGAGCACACCGACTTCGGTGATGGTCGCGGGCGCGAGCGCAGGGAGCGCCAGCACGAGCACGGAGCTCGCTATCAAGGCCATCGATATGCGTCTCATATGTGCCATTGAACACACCACCACGCCCGATGTCGCGGTTTGACTACTTCGCTACCCAACGGACAGTTCCTGCGCCGTGCGCGCGATCTGCTCTTGATCGCCCTCGCCGGGGATCCACGGCAGGCGCAGCGGATCGCCCTCGTAGCGCGGGATCACGTGTAGGTGGAAGTGGAACACCGTCTGCCAGGCGGCGGCCCCGCACGAGTTGATGAGGTTGATCCCGTCGGTGCCCAGACGCTCCTTGATGCGGGCTGCCAGGCGCTTGCCGGCCAGGGCCACGGCGCACAGGTCCTCGGCCTCGATATCCAGCAGGTCGCGGGAGTGGGCGCGGGGAATCACCAGCGCGTGCCCGCGGGTGGCGGGCGCGATGTCCATGAAGGAGAGCGTGCGCTCGTCCTGGTCGATGATGCGCGCGGGCAGCTCGCCGGCGACGATCTTGCAGAAGATGCACTCGGGGTCGGCCATCGGGGGGAGATCCTATGTCAAGCGCAAATACGCGAGCGCGTCGGCGCGCGTGACGAGCTCGCCGGCGTACTGGGCCGCGGCCAGCTCGTCGAGCAGCTCCCCCACCCGAGGGCCGGTCGCTATCCCGAGCTCGCGCGCCAGCTCGTCGCCGCGCAGCAGCGGCGCGGGCGGACCGTGCGCGCGCCAGGCCAGCGCGTCGGCGAGCATCTCGCCGGCGAGCGCCAGGTGGGCCGCGACGGCCTCCTGGGCACGATCGCCGCGGGTGGCCAGACGATCGGCGATCGACAGCAGGGTCACGTCGACCTCGACCGGCGTGCACGCCCGCAGGTAGGCGAACACGCTCCGCCGGGACAGCGGCTTGGGCTCGTGGACGAGGAACCCGAGGCGCAGGTGGTGGCGCACGAGCGCGGCCACGTGCGCCCGCAGCCGCTCGCTCGCGTGCAGCCGTTCGAGCACCGCGCGGGCGAGCTGCGCGCCGCGCACGTCGTGGCCGATGAACGTCACACGTCCGTCCACCGGGCGTATCGCGCGCGTCAGCGGCTTGGCCGCGTCGTGCAGCAGCGCCCCCCAACGCAGTGCCTCGCCGCGGGTGAGCTCGTCCGCGAGCGGCTCCGCGAGCAGCGCACTGACCTCGTTGCGCCGTGCGCCGATGCACGCCCACAGCTCGCCCGCTGCCGCGGCTGCCCCCGTGCTCGCCCCCGCCTTTCCGTCGGTCGTCAGCTCGACCGTCCGGTCGAGCACCTCGAGCGTGTGGCCGTAGACATCGAGGTGATGGAAGCGGCTCTGCGCCACCCCACGCAGCGCCTCCAGCTCCGGCAGGACCACCGCCGTCGCGCCGATCGCGTGCATCATCTCGAGGCCCGCCCGCACCCGAGCGGCGGCGATGATCCGTCGCAGCTCGATGAACACGCGCTCGGCGGACACGCCGCCCAGGCGTTGCACGTGGACGGCGGCGCTGCGCAGCGTCTCGGCGTCGGGCTCGAGCTCCAGCTCGAGCGCCAGGCGCACCAGGCGAAGCACCCGCAGCGGGTCCTCGGCGAACGCGCTGTGCGCGGCCATCCGCAGGCGCCGGGCGCGAAGATCCGCCATGCCGCCGAGCGGGTCGACGGGTGGCCCGCCGGCCAGCGGCTCGGCGATGGCGTTGACCGTGAAGTCACGCAGCACGAGGTCCTGCTCGATCTGCTCCCCGCGCATCGGCTCGATGTCGCACTGCCAGGCGTGCTCGCGTGCAACCACCCGCCAGGTGCCGAAGTCCTCTGACAGCGAAAAGCACGCCGCGCCCCCGGCCGCGCGCGAGACAGCGCGGGCGGCGCGCTCGGGATCGCCGTCGACGACCACGTCGAGGTCCGCGGTCTCCCTGCCGAGCAGCCGGTCGCGCACGGCTCCGCCGACGAGCCATGCGCGGCTGCCGGCCAGTGCGGTGCGGGCGATCTCCAGGCCCGCCTGTGCGCCGCTCACCCCTCGCGAGCGCCCCATCGTCCCCCAACGGGGAGCACCGGCTTGGGCGCCGGTGCCTCCAGGACAGCGGGGGCACCGTCGCGGTTGTACACCCGCACCACGCGCGGCGTCAGTGCGCACGTGACCTCGTAGTTGATCGTGTCAAGGCGCCGCGCGACCTCCTCGGCGGTGATCCTCTCGCTGCCCTGGATGCCGATCAGGATCGCGCGTAGGCCGCGCATCTGCTCGGGCTCGCCCTCGACGCCGAGGTCAACGGTGACGCTGTCCATGCTCACCGTCCCCACCAGCGGGTGGCGGCGCCCGCCGATCAGCACGTCCGCGTTGTTGGACAGCCCGCGCCGCCAGCCGTCCCCGTAGCCGATCGGCAGCACGCCGATGTGTGTGTCGCTCTCGGCAATGAACTGGCGTCCGTAGCCCGCGCTCTCCCCCTTGCGAGCGAGCTTGACGTCGGCCACGTAGGAGCTCAGCTCGAGCGCCGGCTCGAGCGCGCGGGCGGCCGGGTCCCGGCCGAACGGGTCCATTCCGTAGATCGCGATCCCGCAGCGCACCATGTCGAAGTGCGCCTCGGGCTCGCGCATCGTGGCGGCGCTGTTGGCGGCATGCACGACGATCTCCGGGTGCTCGGCCTTGAGCGCGCGGGCCCAGCTCGAGAACACGGCGAGCTGGCCCGCGAAGAAGCCATCGTCGTCGAGCTCGTCGGCGGTGGCGAAGTGGGTCATCGCGCCAGCCAGTTGCACGCCGGGGAGCCGCTCCGCGGCGGCTGCCACGCGCGTGGCCTCCCGCGCGTCGCGCGTGCCGAGTCGCCCCATCCCGGAGTCGAGCTTCACGTGGACGCGTCCGCCGCCGGCGGCGGCCACCAGCTCGAGGTAGGGCTCGTTCCATACGACCACCTCGGCGTCGACCGCCAACGCCTCCTCGAGGGCCGCCGGGGTGAGGGCGCCCATGACCAGCAGTCGCGCCCGGTCCAGGCCCGCCTCGCGCAGCTCCCGCGCCTCGCGCGCGTCGGCCACCGCCAGCCAGCTCGCGCCGCCGGCGAGCGCAGCCCTGGCGCTGTGCGCCGCGCCGTGCCCGTAGCCGTCGGCCTTGACCACGGCGCACAGCGCGGTGTCGCCGCGCAGGTGCGTGCTCAGGCGAGCGCAGTTGCGCTCGATCGCTGCGACGTTCACGTTGGCCTGTGCCCTGGCGCCTTCAGCCATCCTCGCCCTCCCCGCTGACCTGCCCATCAAACACCACGCGGCGGCGGCTGGCCGGGAGCGCGGCGATCACGTCGGATGCGATCACGCCCTCGCTGGCGCCCACGCGGCGCGCGGCCTCGCGGCCGGCCTGCGCGTGCAGCCACACGCCCGCGGCGGCCGCCGTGAAGGCATCGAGGCCCTGCGCGAGCACGGCTGCGATGACACCCGTGAGCACGTCACCGGTGCCCGCGGTGGCGAGCGCGGGGCTCGCGCCGGGACTGACGGCGACGGTGCCGTCCAGGGCGCAGATGAGCGTGTCGTCGCCCTTCAGCACCACCACCGCGTTGGCCCGCTCGGCGGCCGCGCGGACGTGGCGCAGGCGCTCTCGCTCGATCTCGGCGCTGTCGCATTCCAGCAGCCGCCCGAGCTCGCCGGCGTGCGGGGTGAGCACCGTCGGGGCGGCCCGTCGCGCCAGCTCCTCCAGCCTGCCGGCGTGCGCGTTCAGCCCGTCGGCGTCCAGGACCATCGGCACCTGCGCCTCGCGGGCGAGCGCGCGGGCGAACGCGAACGCGGTCTCGCTGCGACCCAGCCCGGGCCCGAGCGCCAGCGCGCCGCCGCGGGCGCTCGCATCGGTGACCGCGCTCACCCCCTCGGGCGTGAGGGCGCCGTCCTCGTCGGGCAGCCCGCGGGTCATCATCTCCGGGAGTCCCACGCCGGCGAGGATGTCCTGCAGGGAGGCGGGGACGCAGGCCGTCACGTAGCCCGCCCCCGCGCGCATGCTCGCCTCGGCGGCCATCCGCGGCGCACCGGTGAGCCCGCGCGAGCCGCCGGCGACGAGCACGTGGCCGGAGACGAACTTGGTGGAGGACGCGTCCCTGCGGGGGAGCAGCGCGAGCACGGCGGGAGTGATCAGGCCGATGCTGGCGGGCGCGGGCGCCCCTCGCGGGATGCCGATGTCGAGCGTGTGCACCGCCCCCGCGTGCGCCTTGCCCGGCCTGATCCACAAGCCCGGCTTGGCGGCGTGGAAGGTGATGGTCGCCGTCGCGCGCACCGCGACACCGCGCACGACGCCGCTCGAGGCGTCGACGCCGCTCGGCACGTCCACGCTCACGACCGGCGCGCTCGCGCCGTTGAGCGCCTCGATCGCTCGCGCCACCGTGCCGCGGGGCTCGCCCGCGAAGCCGGTGCCGAGCAGCGCGTCGACGAGCACGGCCTGCGCGCCGAGCACCTCTTCGAGCCCCGCCGGCGCCGCCCCACCCCCTCCGGGACGCTCGGCGGCCGTATCCCGGGCATCGGCTGTCCAGGGTGCTCCGTTCAGCTGCACGGGCGGCTCGCCCGGCAGACGCTCGAGGTTCGCGCGGGCGTCGCCGGAGAGCTCGGCGGGCGCCGCCGCGCACACCACCGTCACGGGCCGGCCGGACTCGCGCAGCAGCCGTGCCACGACGAGCCCATCACCGCCGTTGTTGCCCTTGCCGCACACGACGGTCACCGGGCCGTCCGGCGCCAGGCGCTCGAGCGCGCGCACGACCCCGGCGCCCGCACGCTCCATCAGCTCGAGCGAGGCCACGCCCCGATCCTCGATCGCCCAGCGGTCGACCTCGCGCATGGTCTGTGCGTCGGGAAGCGCCTCCAGCCAGGCGGGGAGCGTGCTCATCGCCGGCTACTTGCGGACCAGCGGGCTCCGTGCATGGCTCCAGTGCTCGGCCAGCACGCGCACCGGGAGGGTGAGCAGGTCGATCAGGGGGATCTGCTCCAAGAGCTCGTCGCTGAACGCCGCCTCGGTCTCCGTGACGGCGTCCACGAGCGCCGCATAGCGGTCGCGATAGCCCTCGAGCAGGCTGCGGGTCTCAGCCGCCTGGAGCGATTCGCGGAACTGCACGTGCAGGAGCGTCATCCCGCAGATCACGCCCGCGTCGGTCTCCGGAACGAGGATCAGACTGCGTCCGTCGCGACCCCCGACCGCGACCGTGACCTCGCGCTCCTGTGCCGCCCGGTGCTTGGCGCCGAGCAGACGATCGTCGGACTCGGTGCGCGAGGGCAACTCGACGGCGACGCCGCCGCGGTTGACGATCGCGATCGTGGCGCCCGCGGCGACGTCGCCCTCGATCCGATAGCGCGTGAAGCCTTCGACGTCGAGGACCGCGCGGTCGAGCCCGGCGAGGGTGCGCAGCCCGCGGTAGGAGAGCCACTGCACCGACGCGCCGGCCGCGAGCGCGCTGGCGACCAGGGGCACGCCGAGCAGCTCGTCCTCGCTGTGGGAGATCCCCACCGTGACGGTCTTCGCCTGATGCTTGATGGCGTCGACCGGGCGGGTGAGCTCGCCGATGGCCGCGGTCAGCGCCTCCGCGAGCTCCTCGACGATCGCCTCGGGCGTGCCGACCCGTTCGTATTCGAGTTCGTATCCCTCGACCGGGAGCGCCCCGGTCGCATACCGCAGCAGCGAGGCCACAGCGACCGCGGTGGCCGCCTCGAGGGTGCCGTTGTACGCGCCCGAGCGCAGGGCGGCGAAGAACTGCGCGGCTGGGGCCTCGAGCGATGGTCCGAGCGCGCGCAGCACGACGTCTCCGGAGTCGACCATGCCGTCCGCCAGCCGTTCGATCGCCGAGCGCGCCTCACGCAGGGGCAGCGCGTGCGCGTCGATCGCGAGCGCGGCCTCGTAGCCGAACAGGTGGCCGACGATGACCGACAGCACGAAGGCCAGCTCGGGCTCGACGGCGGGGACGACGATGACATGGGACGAGGCCGCGAAGCGGGCCTCCTCGCCGCGGTCGACGATGACGATCGGGGCGGCCTTGTGCGCGGCGAAGATCGCCACCTCCTTGGCCGCGTCATCCGCTGTGGCGCCCGACAGCCCGGCCGCGCAGACGAGCACGAGCGGTTCGGATGAGAGGTCGATGTGCTTCTTGTCCTCGGTGCCGTCGCACGCGACCGAGTGGTAGCAGAGCTCCGAGAGCTTGATGCGGATCTCCTCGGCCGCGATGCGGTTGGAGCCGCTGCCCACGACGGCCCAATGGCGCCGGTAGGGCGCGAGCTGGGATGCCGCCGCGGCGATCGTCTCGCGCTGGGCGAGGACCTCCTCCATCGCCTCGGGCAGTGTCCGCAGGGCCCGCAGGAGCCGGTCCGAATCGCGCTCGTCGCGACAGCCGAGGTGCTCGGCGAGCGCCTGCGAGAGCAGCAGCCCGGCTGCCACCTGCGCGTAGAAGGCCTTGGTGGAGGCGACGCTCATCTCGACGTCGCGCCCGTCGGAGGTGTAGATCACGCCGTCGGACTTGTCCACGAGATCGCTGTTGCGCCGGTTGACGATCGCGAGCACGAGCGCGCCGCGGCTGCGCACGAGGTCGACGGTGCGGTTCGTGTCGGTGGTGGTCCCCGATTGGCTGACCGCGATCACGAGCGTGTCGCCCATGTCGTCGGCGAGCTCGAAGCCCGACAGCTCGGTGGCGAGCACGGCGTCGACACGGATCGGCAACGACCCGAGCGCGGCGACGATCGAGGCGGCGACGCTCTGGGCGGCCACCGCGGCGGTGCCCTGGGCGACCACGCGCACCCGCGCGATCCGGCCGCTGCGCAGCCGCTCGATGACCGCGGGCGCCAGCACCTCCGATCCCAGCTCAACCCTGAGGAGCCCGTCATCGCCGCTCACGATCTTGCCGCGGAGCGTCTTCATGAACGATCGCGGCGCCTCGGAGACCTCCTTGAGCAGGAAGTGGGGGAAGCCGGCGCGGTCGATGTCGCGCGCGGTGATCTCGGCGGTGCGGACCTCGGTGTCCTCGATCGGACGCGGCGCGCCGTCGTAGCCGGTGCGGTGGATCCCGGCGAGCGTCCCGGCGCCCTCGCGGTGCAGCACCACGACCTGACCGGAGCTCCCGTCGGCCGCGCCCTCTCCCTCCATGGGCACGTAGCGAGCGGTCTCCTGGACGACGCCGTAGGGCTCGCTGGCGACGACGAACGCGTGGTCGGCGAGCCCCACGTAGAGCGACTGCCCGCTACCGCGGAGCGCCAGGTGCAGGCGGTCGGGGGTGCCGGCGGCGCTGAGCGCGATCGCGGCCGATCCCTCGCAGCGGGCGACCGTCGCAGCGAAGGCCTCGTCGACGGCGTCGCCCTGCGCCAGCCGGCGGGCGACGAGCGCGGGAAGGACCTTGCTGTCGGTCGTGATCTCCGCCGCCAGGCGCAGCCCCTCGGCGTCGCGCAGCTCGCGGTGGTTGTCGATGTCGCCGTTGATGGCGGCCACGACGTAGGGCTCGCCCGCGGAGCCGATCTCGTCGCTGTTCAACGGGTGGGCGTTGGCCTCGGAGATCGCGCCCACGCTCGCCCAGCGCGTGTGGCCGAGGACGGTCACCGCGGCGTCGGGACCGGCCAGGGCGCGGTGCAGGAGGGCATCGCTGCGGATCGCGCTCCTCAGCGCGTGCGTGTTGTAGCCGAGCTCCCCGATCTCGGCCGCGACCTTGTACACGAAGCTCAGGTGCCCCTGCGGCGTGCGCACCGCCATCGATGTGAACAGCTCGTCCGCGCGCGCCCCGAGCAGCGCGCTCGTGTCGGGCTGGTCGAGGTCGATGCCGTGACCGGTGAGCAGGATGTGCAGACCGGCGGAGTCGCGTCCGCGCACCTCGAGCCGGTCGATCGCCGACAGGGCCACCTGGATCGCCCAGTACGCGGTGATCGCCGAGCTGGACGCCCGGGCGTCACCCTCCGCCAGGTCGTCCACCCCGCGGGCGGTGGCGGTGCGATCGTGGCCGAGCGCCCAGACGGCGTCCTTGAGGCGGACGATGACCGCGTTGCCGGCCTCCAGCTCGTCGGGGGCCCAGCTCACCGCCCCGGCATCGAGCGCGGATTCGAGCTCCCGCAGCAGGGATTCGAGGGTCGCTGCCTGCGCTTCGATCCTGGCGAGGGCTTCGAGCCCCGGCATCGCGAGCAGCGCCATCGTCCCGAGCGGGCCGCGCAGGGCCGTGTCCTGTGCCTCGATGTCGGCCGCGATCGAGGCCAGCGCGGCGGCGTCGGGCCGGGCTGCGCCGGCGCGCAGGCGCTCGACCGTCGCGTCGAGCTCACGCGTGCTGCGCTCGATGTCCGGCCCGGCGCCGGACTGACGCCGATGGAGGATGGCGATGATCCCGCACACGGACTAGAGGCTAGCGTGGAGCCTGCTGGCCGAGCTCACGCTCGACCAGCGATACGAGGCGAGCGCATACCTCCTCGGCCTCCTCCTCGCTGGGCGCCTCCACCATCACCCGCACCAGCGGCTCGGTGCCGCTCGGGCGCACGAGCACGCGCCCGCGACCGGCGAGCGCGCGCTCGGCGTCGCGTACGGCGGCGCCCACCTCCTGCGCCTGCCCGAGCGCATCGCGGTCGCGCACGCGCACGTTGACCAGCCGCTGCGGAAGCTTGGACATGGCGTCGCGCTCGCTGAGGTCGCGCCCGGCGAGGGCCTCGAGCGTGAGCAGCGCGCTGGCGATGCCGTCGCCCGTGCGGTTGAAGCCCATGTCGATGATGTGCCCGGACTGCTCTCCCCCGAGCGTCCAGCCGCGGGCGCGCAGCTCCTCCAGCACGTAGCGGTCGCCCACCTGGGTGCTCGCCACGCTCACCCCCGCCCGCTCCATGGCGGCGTGGAAGCCGTAGTTGCTCATCACCGTCACCACCACTCCGTCGCCGGGCAGGCGCCCGCGTGCGCGCAGGTGCATGACGGCGAGCGCCAGCAGCTCATCGCCGTCCACCACCTGGCCGCGACTGTCAACCGCCAGCACCCGGTCGCCGTCGCCGTCGAAGGCGAAGCCCACCGCGTGGCCGCCCGCGAGCACCTCCCGGGCGAGCTCCTCCACGTGGGTGGAGCCGCAGCCGGCGTTGATGTTGCGCCCGTCCGGCACGTCCGCGCGGACCGACACGGTGGCGCCCAGACGCCGGAAGATCTCGGGGGCGACCTCGTAGGTGGCGCCGTTGGCGCAGTCCAGCAGCACATCCACCCCGTGCAGGTCGAGCTCCTGGAAGCGCACGTGCAGCTCGCGCAGGTAATCCTCGGGCGCGCCCCGCAGCGCGCGCACCCGCCCGATGGACCGCACCGGCTCCCCGGCGCCGGCGCCAGCGCCGGCGAGGGAGCTCCCGTCGCGCTGGCCGGCGAGCTCGAGCTCGCGCTCGATCGCCAGCTCGGTCTCGTCGGAGAGCTTGTAGCCGTCGCCGGCGAAGAACTTGATGCCGTTGTCGCGATAGGAGTTGTGCGAGGCCGACAGCACGACGCCCAGGTGAAAACCGTAGCGGGCGATCAGCAGCGGGGCGGCTGGCGTCGGCAGCACGCCGCCCAGCAGCGCATCGCCGCCGGCGGCGCTGACCCCGGCGGCGACGGCCGCCTCGAGCATCTCGCCCGACTCGCGGGTGTCGCGGACGATCAGCGCCTGTGGACGCTCCCCGTTCGGCCCCGATGCGACCTCGGTGTGCAGGGTGGCCGCGCGAGCGAGCGCCAGCGCCAGCTCGGCGGTGAGGAACTCGCCGGCGACGCCGCGAACGCCGTCTGTCCCGAACAGCTTGCGGGCCATGCGTGTCCTGTTACCGCCGGAGCGCCCTAGCGCTTGGAGAACTGCGGACGCTTGCGCGCCTTCTTGAGACCGGCCTTCTTGCGCTCCTTGGCGCGCGAGTCGCGCGTCAGGAAGCCCCGGCGCTTTAGCTCCCCGCGCAGATTCGGGTCCGCCTCGAGCAGCGCGCGTGAGACGCCGTGGCGCAGAGCGCCCGCCTGGGCGGAGATGCCGCCCCCGTGCAGCCGCGCGACCACGTCCATGCGGTCCTCGTAGCCGACCGTCTCCAGCGGCTGGCGGATGTTGCGCTGGAGCGTCACCCGTGGGAAGTGCTCCTCCAGCGTGCGCCCGTTGACCAGATAGGTACCCGTGCCGGGACGCAGGGTGACGCGGGCGATCGCCGACTTGCGCTTGCCGGTGGCCCGGTAGCGCGCGCCGGATGCGAGATCGATCGCGGCCGTGGAGATCGGCTGCACGAGCGCCTCCTCCGACTCCTCGTCCTCGGCGTGAGCCTCGCCCTCGTCCTCCTCCTCGGTCGCGTACGGATCGACCGCGTAGACGTCCTCGTAGCCCTGTTCCCTGGCCAGGGGATCGACGCCCTCGGGGACGATGTCCACTTCGAGATGCGCGCCCGGCACCGACGGCTTCTCGCGCGGCGCGGGCTCCTCCTCCTCGTCCTCCTCCTCTGCGACAGGCTGGGCAGCCGTGGCCGGCTCCTCGCTCGCCACGGGCTCCGGCGCGGACGGCTCCTGCGCGGCCACGGGCTCCTCGACGGGCGGCTGCTCCTGCTCGGCCGTGGGCTCCTCCCCCTCCGGGGACGATGCGACGGGCGTGCCGCCGTCCTCGGGCGCGTGGATCTCGCTGGCCTCGCTCTCGGGGGCGCCCGCGGGCTCCTCCTGCGGATCCGATGCCGGCTGCTGCTCGTCTGCCATCAGGCGTCTATCTCCAAAGGTTGGGGCTTCTGGGCGATGTGGGGGTGCTCGGGTCCGGCGTAGATCTTGAGCTTGGTGATCTGCTTGCGCGCGAGACGGTTGCGGGGCATCATCCCCTTGACGGCGAGCCTGAGAATGTCCTCGGGGCGCCTGGCGAGCATTTCCTCGAAGGTCCGCGAGCGCAGCCCACCGGGGTAACCGGAGTGACGGTAGTAGCGCTTGTCCTGGCGCTTGTTGCCGCTGACGTGCACCTTCTCCGCGTTGATCACCACAACGAAGTCGCCCGTGTCGATGTGGGGCGTGTACTCGGGCTTGCGCTTGCCCCGCAGCACGTCCGCGATCTGGGTGGCCAGACGCCCGAGCGTCTTGCCGTTGGCGTCGACGAGCAGCCAGTTGCGCTCGCGGTCGCTCGGCTTAGCTACGTAGGTTCGTGCAGAGGGTGCCATAGGCGTGAAAACGCCACGCGAATACGGCGCGCGGCAAGGCGGACATCATAGACGACCGCCGCGGTGACTCCAGCCCAGCCTCAGCGACGAGTCCCGACGACACGATCCGGGCCGTAGGCAGTCAACGGCAGATGACCTGGGCGTGTGAGAAGAGAGAGGGAGAGCGGTAGAGACTCGGGCGCGTCCACAACTGGCAGAATCCCACTAGCAAAGCCAAGAACCGCATTGAGAAGCCGGCGGGTTAGTCTTACGGCACTTTACGGGCTCTTACGGTTTTGTCGTAAGGCGCCGTAAGAAACTGTAAGCTGAGTAGCGATGGCACGCAATCCCTACCAACCAGGCGTCGGTACAACGCCGCCCTACCTGGCCGACCGCGAGGAGCAGTTGCAGCGATTTCGGGGCTACCTGCGCGACTTCCCCGACAAGCGTCGCAACATTCGCCTCAGTGGCCTACGCGGTGTGGGTAAGACCGTGCTGCTGAAGGAGTACCGTGCGGCAGCGCGCGAACGGGATTGGGTCATCATTCGTCGTGACCTCACTGCTCGGCTCTGTCAAGAGGCGGACTTCGCAATCGCAATAGCCGATGACCTTGACACCGCGATCAGAGCCTTCTCGACAACAGCCAAATTGAAGGCGATGCTCGCCACCGCCCGCGCCGCGGTCGGCGAGATCACCGTCGGGCTGCCCGGCGGGGCCAGCGTGGGCGTAGGTCCAGGAGGCCCGGCTGCTGGCTCCTCGATCCTCGAGGATCGCCTCGCCAGGGCGCTGATACAGGTAGGCCAGTTGGCGGCCAAGGCCGGACGCGGCACGGCATTTCTCTACGACGAGGCGCACACGCTGTACGACCAGCCCCGGCAGCGTCAGTATCCCCTGAGCGCCTTGCTTGGCGCGTTCGTTCAAGCCCAAGACGAGGACGAGCCCCCGCTCCCGGTGATGCTGGTCGTCTCGGGCTTGCCGCCGCTCGTCCAGAACCTGCAAGCAGCCCGCAGCCACACCGAGCGGCTCTTCCGCGTCGAGGAGCTCGGCAACCTCGCCTTGGCGCCCGCGCATCGCGACCAATCCAGTCCCGCGGCACTGGCCCTGATCAAGCCAGCCGTCGACACCGGAATCCGCTTCGAGCGTGCTGTTGCCGAGCAGGTAGCCGCCGATGTCGACGGCTACCCCTACTTCATCCAGAAGTACGGCGAGGCGCTCTGGGATGCAGCCGACGCTGCCAACCTGAAGACGGTCAGCTCCAAGCTCTATGCCAGCACGCGCGCACGAGTTCAAGATGCGCTTGACGCAGAGTTCTTCGAGAACCGCTACCTGGATGCCCCCCGTGCTGACCAGCTCACGCTCCGTGTCGCCGCTGCGCTCGGCGGCGAGCGCTTCGAGATCGCGAGGCTTGCCGCACAGTTCAAGGGCCGCAACGCCAACGCCATCCAGCAGAGCGTCAACCGACTGCTCAAGAGCAACCACATCTACCGCGTCAGCCAGGGTGTCTACGCCTACACGGCCCCCCTCTTCGGTGACTTCCTGCGCCGCAAGTACCCACGCCAGCCATCCGATCAATAGCCCGCGCCCTCAAGAGACACCCGCTCGCCATACAGCCGCGCAAAGCGGTTCGCATTGACTTCGGTTGGCTCCATGTAACCGTAGTCAACGCGAACCGCTGCTATGCGGAAGGTTGGTTCGATGTTGTCGCGGGCGTCGACGCGGATGTCGTCGATCATGGTTTGAAGGACGGTCTTGGCGCGTGTGGGGGTGGTGTCCTTGAGCCACAGAGCAGCGAGCCATCGCCACGCTCGTCCGCGATCTCGACAGCGTCCCTTGCGGCCTGGAGAGTATCGACCTCGGCGCAAGGCTGCTCATCGCTCCAGCAGAATCCTGATCACAGCACCAACAAGCGCGTGACAGTTAGAGTCGGCGACCGCGATATGGCGACGATGAGCTCCGAATCCCGGGTCGGTCCGCTTTTGCGGGAATGGCGGACGCGGCGGCGGCGGACTCAGCTCGAGCTGGCGCTCGATGCCGGCATCTCCGCGCGGCATCTGAGCTTTGTCGAGACCGGTCGCTCCACGCCCAGTCCTGAGATGGTGCTATTGCTCGCTGAGCGGCTCGATGTTCCGTTCCGGGAGCGCAACCGTCTGTTGCTGGCCGCCGGCTATGCTCCGGCGTTTCCGGAGCGCTCGCTGCACGAGCCCGAGATGGCGCCGGTGCGGGAGGCGCTCGATGTGATCCTCACTGCGCATGAGCCCTATCCCGCCGTCGTTGTGGACCGTGGCTGGAACATGGTCGCGGCGAACTCTGCGATGGCAGCGATCGGCGCCTGGATCGACCCGGAGCTGCTGCGGCCGCCGGTGAACGTGATGAGGGCCGGTCTGCATCCGCAGGGGCTGGCCCGGTGGACTCTCAACCTGGGCGAGGTGCGGGGGTATTTCCTTGGACGGCTTGAGCGTCAGGTCGCGACCACCGGCGACGCGGATCTCGCAGCGCTACTGAAGGAGGTCGCGGGTTATCCGTCGCCTGAGTACGAGCATGACCCGGCCTACGAGGCGGCCGCCGCGCAGATTCTGACGCCGCTGATGCGGATGCGTGGGCCACATGGCGAGGAGCTGTCGTTCTTTGCCACGGTCGCTACGTTCGGCACGGCGCTCGAGGTGACGACCTCGGAGCTCTCGGTCGAGTTGACGTTCCCGGCCGACGCCGCGACCGCCCAGGCGCTGCGGAGCTTACCTCATAGGTAATCGACACCACGATCCTGCCCTGAAACGATATGGACGTCCAAAGCGAGGTGGAGGCAGGGCATATGGCGATCACGACAGTCGGGCGGACCGCGGGCGATACGCATGGCGCGATCAAGCTGGCCGGCGTTGCAGGCGTGGTGAGCATCGCGCTTGGGATCGCCGGTTCGATCGTCGATGAAATGCGGACGTTCCCAGGGACCAGTGCGACGGCGGGCGAGATCGCCGGCTACGTCGGCGCGCATCGGTCAGCGTTGCTCGTAGCGATGGTTCTCAGTACGGCAGCCGTGGGGCTATGGCTTCTCTTCGGTGTCGGCGTCTGGATGTGGCTGTGGCAGACGACTGGCGACGTGAGCGTGTCTTCGGTGTGCTTCCTGGTTGGGCTTATCGGCTTCGTCACGCTGCTGCTTGCAGGCTTCACGTCCTTCTTCGTGCTCGTCTATCGCGCTGGCGATGTGTCTGATCCTCGGCTGCTCTACGACGTCGCCTTCGGTCTGCTCGCCATGTCCGGAGTGCCCACCGCGCTGGCGCTCGGCTCATACGCGACCCAGGTGCTCCGCGACCGCCGCCCGGCTGGCTGGACGGCATGGCTTGCCATCGTGGCCGCGCTGGCGCACCTTGTGCTGCTCGCCTCGCTTGTGATCACGAGCGGTTTCTTCTCGCTCGAGGGAGGGGTCATCATCGCGGTTCCTGCCCTGCTGTTCGCCTGGATACTCGGCACCAGCGTCGTTCTGCTGCGAACGACGATCAAAGGCGGCAATGAGCTCGTCGCGAACTGAGCTGAGCCGGGCAAGCGCGCTGCCGGGCTCCCGTCTGCTGGGTCTCGGTCACTTCGAGGCGTGGCGCCCGCGCGTGATCGCGCTACTGATCTTCACCGCGACGCTCCTGGTGGCATATTGGGTTGCCTGGTTCGCCGACCGCAGCGTCGTCGCCAGCGATCACACCGCGCAGTACACAGCCTTCGAGCAGTCGTTCCCGCTCGCCGATGGATGGCTGCTTACAGCGGCTCTGATTGCGGCGCTGCAGCTATGGCGACGCCGGCCGAGCGCCCTCGTGTGGCTGCTGGTGCTCGGCGGTGCAGGCGTCTATCTATGCTCGATGGACGTGCTCTACGACCTGGAGCACGGTATCTACTCCAACGGTCAGGGTGGCGCGATCGAGCTTGCGATCAACATTCTCACCGCGGTGCTGAGCATCGGACTGCTGGCATCGGCATGGGACTTCCGAGACGAGCTTCTCGCGAGTTCGACTGACCGCCAGCCCCACCGATCCGGATAGGCTCTCTCGCCAGCACCGCCGGCAGATCGCTCAGCGTGGTGGTTCGACCACTCTGCGACGCCTTCGGAATCGCGCCGTTTCGGTGGTTTCCCGCGCCGCCCGGCGGCGCCTGCCCGGCGGATAGCCCAGGTGCTCGGAAGCTCAGCGCCGAGCGCCGTCTCGATCGCCCGCCCAGCGAGCTGCGTGACCAGCCCACCCGGACCGACAATCTGATCGGGCGCGAGGCCCTGAAGCGCCTTCTCGAGCTCCTCCGTCGGCAACAACTCGGCGAGCCGCTCGACCGCCTCCTGCGTTGGATCCGCCACGACGGGAGTATCCGCCAAGGGCTTCTTGATCTGCGTGGTCATCAGGGTGGCCGCCCGGGAGCTGCGCAGAGCGGTTCGCGTTGACTTCGGTAGGCCCCCGCCAAGCGTAGGTTGCTCGGACTCGATGCTCACGTCAGTCTGCATCGAGTCCGAGCAACCGAAGCGCTACTCCCACTCGATCGTCCCCGGTGGCTTGGAGGTGATGTCGAGCACCACCCGGTTGACCTCGCGCAGCTCGTTGATCATGCGCGAGGCGATCGTCTCGAGCAGGTCGTAGGGAAGGCGCGCCCAGTCGGCCGTCATGGCGTCGTCGCTGGTGACCGCGCGGATCACGACGACGTAGCCGTAGGTGCGCTCGTCGCCCTGGACACCGACCGTGCGCACGTCCGGGAGCACGCAGAAGGACTGCCACAGCTCGCGGTACAGGCCCGCCCCGCGGATCTCCTCCTGCAGGATGTGGTCGGCCTCGCGCAGCAGGTCCAGGCGCTCCTTGGTGGCCTCGCCGCCGATGATGCGGATGGCGAGCCCCGGACCCGGGAACGGCTGGCGCCAGACGAGGCGCTCGGGCAGCCCGAGCTCCGCTCCGACGGCGCGGACCTCGTCCTTGAACAGGGCGCGCAGCGGCTCCACCAGCTCGAACTGGAGATCCTCGGGCAGGCCGCCGACGTTGTGATGAGACTTGATGGTCGCCGCCCCCGTCCCGCCGCCGGACTCGATCACGTCCGAGTAGAGCGTGCCCTGCACCAGAAAGCGCGCCGGTCGCATCCCGCCGTCCGGGGGAGCGTCCTCGGGGTCCCCGGACCCGGCGCCGTCGGGGTTCGCGCCGTCGCGGGCGAGCTTGCCGGCCTCCTCCTCGAACACCCGGATGAACTCCGCGCCGATGGCCTTGCGCTTGGTCTCGGGGTCGGTCACGCCCTTCAGCCTCTCGAGGAAGCGCTCCTGTGCGTCCACGGCCACGAGCGGGACCTTGAACGTGTCGCGGAACGTGCGCACCACCTGCTCGCCCTCTTCCTTGCGCATCAGGCCGTGGTCGACGAACACACACGTGAGCTGCTCGCCCACCGCGCGATGCACGAGCAGCGCGGCCACCGAGGAGTCGACGCCGCCGGACAGGCCGCAGATCACGCTCCCCTCCCCCACCTGCTCGCGGATGCGCCTGATCTGCTCCTCCACGATCGACGCCGCCGACCACGTCCGCTCGCAGCCGCACACGTCGGTCAGAAAGCGCGTCAGGATCTCCTCGCCGTAGGGGGTGTGGACGACCTCGGGATGGAACTGGATGCCGTAGATGCCGCGGGCGGTGTCCTCGACGGCGGCCACCGGAGAAGCGCTCGAGGACGCCAGGGCGCTGAAGCCGGGGGGCGGCTCGAACACGGTGTCCCGGTGTGACATCCAGCAGGTCTGCTCGTGGGGCATTCCCCGCAGCAGGGTGCCCCCGTCGGACACGTGCAGGTCCGAGCGCCCGAACTCGCCCACCTCCGCCTGCTCCACGCGGCCGCCGAGGGTGTGGACGAGCAGCTGCATGCCGTAGCAGATGCCCATCACCGGCACGCCCAGCTCCAGGAGGCCGGTGTCAAGCGCGGGCGCGCCGTCCGCGTACACCGACGCGGGCCCGCCGGAGAGGATGATCCCGCGCGGTTTGCGCTTGGCGATCTCAGCGAGCGGGACGTGGTGGGGCAGCAGCTCGCTGAACACGCCGCAGTCGCGGATGCGCCGGGCGATCAGCTGCGAGTACTGGCCGCCGTAGTCGAGCACGACGACCTCCGGGACGCCCCCGACTTCGCCTGGCGGCGTCCTCGCTCGCTCGTGTGCTGAGCACACTTCGCTCGCTGCGTCCTTGCCATGCTCGCCGGGAACGTCCCGGACCGCGACCTGCGCTTCACCGACTGACACGGCGTCAGTCATGAACCAGCGCGGCTGCCTTCCCGTTGGTGGCGCCCATGCCGACGCCCTGGTCGCGTTGGAGCGCCTTGCCCTCGGTTTGCAGCGAGGGCGCAACCACGACCTCCGCGCGATTGAACTCGGCGAGGTCCTTGTGGCCGCAGGTGGCCATCGACGTGCGCAGGCCGCCGAACAGGTTGAAGGTCCCGTCGTTCTCGCGCGCGGGACCGACGAGGATCTCCTCGAGCGTGCCGTTCTGCGCGGTGGCCACACGGGCGCCGCGCGGGAGGCTCGGGTGGAAGGTGGCCATGCCCCAGTGAAAGCCCCGCCCGGGAGCCTCGTAGGCGCGCGCGAGCGGCGAGCCGATCATGACCGCGTCCGCGCCCAGGGCAATCGCCTTGGACACGTCGCCGCCGTTGCGCATGCCGCCGTCGGCGATCACCTGGCAGTACTCGCCGGTCTCGAGCATGTGCGTGGAGCGCGCGTGGGCGACGTCCGCGATGGCCGTCGCCTGGGGGACGCCGATGCCGAGCACGCCGCGGGTGGTGCACGCGGCGCCCGGCCCCACCCCCACGAGCACGCCGGCGGCCCCGGTGCGCATCAGGTGCAGACCGGTGTGGTAGGAGGCGCAGCCGCCGACCACCACGGGCACTTCGAGGCTGGGGATGAACTCCTTCAGGTTCAGGGGCTCGGACACGGTGGAGACGTGTTCGCCGGAGACGACCGTCCCCTGGATGACGAGCACGTCCAGCCCGGCCTCCATCGCGATCTCGTGGTACTTGAGGACCCGCTGGGGGGTGAGCGAGGCGGCCACCACGACCTTCTGCTCCTTGATCTCGCGGATCCGCTGGGCGATCAGCTCGGGCTTGACCGGCTCGCGGTAGATCTCCTGCATCTCGCGCGTGGCGAGGTCCTTCGGCAGCGAGGCGATCCGCTCGAGCTGCTCCTCGGCGTCCTCGTAGCGGGTGAAGATGCCCTCGAGGTTCAGCACCGCGAGACCGCCCAGGCGCCCGATGATGGCGGCCGTCTCGGGCGAGACCACGCCGTCCATCGCGGAGGCCAGCATGGGCAGCTCGAACTGGTAGGGGCCGAGCTTCCACGAGATGTCGATGTCGTCGGGGTCGCGGGTGCGCCTGGAGGGCACGATCGCGATGTCGTCGAAGCCGTACGCCCGCCGACCCTTCTTGCCGCGTCCGATCTCTATCTCCATCGCGGCATCTTTGCAGTCGTCACGGACATTCTCGCCAAGGGATGCTGAGCATAGCAATGGTCACACCGCGGCTTATGCCCTCGGATATCCTCGATCGAGATGGCAGCTTCCGCCCACAACCGCTACGAGCCGCACGCGATCGAGGCCCGCCGCCAGGCGGCGTGGCGCGAGCGCGAGGCTTTCCGCACGCCGCCGCTGGGGGAGGACCGAGCGCACCTGTACATCAAGCCCTCCGCGCCGTTCACGTCGGGCAACGTGCACATCGGTCACGTGCGCAGCTACTCGATCGGGGACGCGTACGCGCGCTTTCGCCGCGCGCGGGGCGAGGATGTCCTCTTCGCGTTCGGCTTCGACGCCTTCGGCCTGCCCGCCGAGCTCGGGGCGATCGCCGGCGGCGAGTCGCCGAAGGAGTGGGTGGACCGGTGTGCGGCCCACATGACCGGCCAGCTCCAGCGGCTGGGCTTCTCGTTCGACTGGGAGCGCTCGTTCATGAGCTCGGACCCGGTCATGTACCGCTGGTCGCAGTGGCTGTTCCTGACGCTGCTGGACGCCGGCCTGATCTACCGCGGCACGGGCAACGTCGACTGGTGCGACAACTGCCAGACGACGCTCGCGTCGATCCAGGTGGAGGCCGGCGGCACCTGCTGGCGCTGCCACGGTCCGGTGAGGCTGATCCAGCTTCCCCAGTGGTACCTGCGGATCAGCGCCTACCTGGAGGAGAACGACCGCCGCCTGGGCGAGCGCGCGGCAAGCGGCAAATGGGACGAGGTGGCGCTCGCCTCCCAGCAGATCGTGCTGGGCCGCGTCGACGGGGTGGAGCTCGACATGGGCTCCGCCGAGGGTCGCGGGCTGACGGTGTTCACGCCCCATGCCGAGGCGCTCCAGCAGGCGCGCTTCGTGCTGATGTCCGCCCGCCACCCCGACGCGGACGAGTGGGCGGGCGACGGCGCCGTGCACGAGGAGCTCGAGGCGCTGCGCTCCGGCGGCTGGGAGCGGAGCGCGCGGGAGGCGGAGACGATCCCGGTGATCGACACCGGGCATACGCTGTCGCGTCCGGGCGGCGGGCAGCTCCCGCTGTACATCTCCCCCCTGGTCGACTCGCGGTTCGGCGCGACGGTCGTGCTCGGCATCCCCGGCGCGGACCGCACCGACGAGGTGATCGCGCGCAGGATGGGCCTCGGGCCGGCGGCCGAGGCGGAGGAGACGGACGGCTCCGGAGCTCCCGAGCAGGCACGACCGGCGGTGCGCTACAAGGCCTCCGACTGGGTGATCTCGCGCCAGCGCTCGTGGGGCACGCCGATCCCGATCGTGTACTGCGAGAGCTGCGGGACGGTGGCGCTCGAGACGACCGCGCTGCCGGTGCTGCTGCCGCTCGATCTCAAGCCCACCGGGACCGGCAATCCGCTCGCGGAGCTCGATGATTTTATTAATACGACGTGTCCGCGTTGTGGGGGACCGGCGCGCCGCGAGACGGACACGCTCGACTGTCATTTCGATGCGCTGTGGCTGTGGGTGCCGGTGTGCGTTCCGCCGCAGGAGCGAGAGGAGCCGCTCGAGGAGATCTTCGGGCTGGCCGACCTGCGCCACTGGCTGCCGTCCGAGCGCGTGGTGGCCGGCTCCGACAGCGGCAACTTCGTGTTCGACCAGCGCACCGTGACGAAGGCGCTGCGGGACATCGGGCCGCTGGCGTTCCTCGCCGACGGCGAGCCTTTCGCGGGGTGCCTGTTCCACGAGATGGTGACGGCCGACGGGCGCAAGATGAGCAAGCATCTCGGCAACGTGGTGGACCCCGACGAGCTGGTGGAGCGCTACGGCGCGGACACCGTCAGGCTCGCGGTCCTGTATGCCGCCCGCCCCCAGAAGGCGCTGAACTGGAGCGACTCGGCGGTGCTCCGCTGCCACCGCTTCCTCACACAGGTGTGGGAGTACACGCATGCGATGATCGCGCTGCGGGCGGCGGGCGAGTCCCACGGTGAGCATCAGGCCGCGGCGCTCGCGTCGGTCAACGGCTCCGAGGGCGCGGGTGAGCCGGCCAGAGACATGACCGAGCACCTGCGGCTGAAACTCGGACAGTGGACCGAGGCGGGCGTGGGCAGGCTCACGAAGGACATGGAGGAGCTGGAGATGCACAGTGCCGTGCGCAACGTGATGCGACTGTTCGACCGCATCAAGGACTTCGAGAAACGGGTGCTCGCGCGCGAGCCGGCGCTGCGGGGCGAGAACCTGGACGCGCTCCTGGAGGCGCTGGGCGTGCTCGCGCAGGTGCTCGGGCCACTCGCCCCGCACCTGGCGGAGGAGCTGTGGCTCGCGCTCGGCCACGAGCTATCGTCCGCGCGGGGAGAGCACGCCGCACAGACGCCGTGGCCAGGCGTATCGTTGGGTGTACCGGCATGAGCGCCCAGACCGCACAGAGCCCCATCAGGCAGCGGACGCGCTCTTGCGCGACCGGTCTTGCCTGCCACCGCTGCGGGCACAGCTACGAGCTCGAGCAGACGGTGTTCGCGTGCCCTGACTGCGGCAAGGGCCTGGACGTGGTCTACGACTACGAGCTCGCGGCCCGGCACTTCTCGGACGTGCCCGCCTCCGAGCGCCCGCAGAACATCTGGCACTTCGAGGAGCTGCTGCCGATCGTGGACGCCTCCGCGCAGGCGCGGGTGGGGCGCCACGCGGGTTACACGCCGCTGATCCACGCCGACCGCCTGGGCGCCGAGCTGGGGATCGCCAACCTGTACCTCAAGGACGACTCGAGCAACCGCCCGAGCTTCTCCTACAAGGACCGCGTGGTGTCGATGTCGGTGGCGAGGCTGCTCGAGCGGGGCAAGAGCGAGATCGGCTGCGTGTCCACCGGCAACGTGGGCACGGCCGTGGCCTCGCTGGCGGCGAAGGCGGGCGTGGACGCCTACGTGTTCTACCCCAACCGCCTCGAGGACACCAAGGCGCGGGCGTGCATGGCGCTCGGCGCGAAGGTGTGCCAGGTTGAGGGCAACTACGACGAAGCGAACAAGCGCTGCCGCGAACTGGCGGAAGCGACGGGCATGGACTTCGCCAACATCACGCTGCGCCCGTTCTACGCCGAGGGCGCCAAGACGGCGGCGTTCGAGATCGTCGAGCAGCTCGACTGGCACGCGCCCGACCACATCGTCACGGCGGCCGCCGGGGGCACGCTGTCCTCGCGCCTGCACAAGGGGCTCGTGGAGCTGCAGCTGCTGGAGCTCTCCGACACGGACGCCACACGCATCCACATCGCCCAGCCCAGCGGTTGCAACCCGATCGCGACGGCGATCATCGCCGAGGAGGCCGAGATCCACCCGGTGACCCCGGAGACGGCCGCGCACTCGCTGGCGATCGGGGCGCCCGGCGACGGCTACCTGGTGATCGACGCGGTGCGCAAACGTGGCGGCACCGGGGGCTTCGCCTCGGACCCCGAGATCTTCGCCGGGATCGACCTGCTCGCCGCCACCGAGGGGCTGTTGACGGAGCCCGCGGGCGGCACCACGGTGGCGGTGCTCGAGAAACTCGCGGCCGCCGGTCGCTTCTCCTCCGACGAGACGGTGGTGGCGATCATCACCGGCAACGGGCTGAAGACGCTCGACGATCATCCGCCGAAGCAGTGGCCGGCGAAGATCGACTGCGAGCTCGACGCCATGACGGCTGCGCTCGAGGAGCTCAAGCGCAGCGGCACGCTCGTTGAAAGCGCGCGCGAGCAGTTGCACTTCTAGGCGCCGGGCGCGGGCGGGCGGGCTCTCAACTGGTCGGCACGCCCGCAGCAGGAACACGGACCGGCGTGACCGGCCGGTATAAACACGAAGCGATGGCAAGTCCGTTCGCATCGCCGCAGGAGTTCCGCGAGGTGATGGACCGTCTGTTCGCGATGATGAGCGAGGATCCCGAGATGGGACCGAGGCTGCGCGAGGCGGACGTCCCGCGGCGCTTCGAGTTCGACGACCTCGAGCTGGTGCTGAACGTCCGGGCCGGCAAGCCCGGCGAGCCGGAGAACCTGTCGTGGGCGTGGAGCGACGAGGTCGACTGGTCGCCCAAGGTTCGCATGACGATGTCCTCGCGCACGGCCAACCGCTACTTCCAGGGCCGCGAAAACTTCGCCTACGCGCTCGCCCGGCGGCGCATCAAGACCAGCGGAGATCTCCGCTCGGCGCTCGAGCTGATTCCCATCACCAAGCCCGTTCACGAGCGCTATCGCGAGCTGATCGCGCGGGAGTACCCGCATCTCGCGGTGTAGTTCGAGCAGCTGCAATCATTCGCCATCGCCATCGCCATCGCCTTTGCGTCCAGCCTCGACGCCGGACGCCGGGTGGACGCGCTCGCGTGGCTATGGTCGGGGCATGCGCATGGCGAGCCTGCTCGTGGCCGTGTTGGCAGCGGCGGCGTGCCCGGCTGCAACGAGCGCGACCTCCCAGCCCCCCCGCGCGCGGCTCGCCGCCTCCTCCTCGCAGGAAGCGGCCCAGCTCGCGCGCGCGGACCGCGGGCTGTACGTGGCCTTCTGCCCACCACATGAGCAGGCCGCCAGGATCGCCTCCCGCTCCCCCTCCCCCTTCCCCTCTCCCGCGGGAGCCGACGCGGCGAGCCCGCCGGCGAGGGTCGCGGAGGCGAGCCACGAAGGCTGGCCGCGGGACGAATGCCTGAAGATGGACAAGGGACCGGTGGGAGACAGCCACACGCTGGTGGGCCTCGAGCGCGTGCACAACTGGTTGCTCGGCGGGTACGGCAACGACACCCTGTACGCGGGCGAAGCGGGCGACGTGCTGTGGGGCGACTACCACCCCGAAGGCCAGTCCGAAGACCAGCGCGACTACATCCACGGTGGGCGCGGCGAAGACTGGATCTACTCCAGTCACGGCTTCAACGAAATCTGGACCGGCGCCGGGAACGACCATCTGGCGCTGGTGTACGGCCACGGCGTGGTGTTCTGCGACGGACCCGGCGTGAAGACCTTCGTGATGCGCTACCTGCCCGAGAACCGCCCGTGGAAGCTCGTCGGCTGCGCGCACAAAGTGCTCGTGCGCTATCGCGCGTGATCAGTCCACGTCTTGCGGGCCGAGCGGCCCGGCGTCGAACGGCGCGTAGCTTTCCTGCACGACGTGTACGCGCAGCTCCGAGCTGCGCACCAGGCTCTCGCCGATCTGCGCCTGGTAGTCGGCGAACGCCAGTGAGCGATAGTGGGCGTCGAACGCCGCCTGGTCGCGCCACTGCTGGACGGTGATGAAGTGCCCGGGATCGTCGAGCGTCTCGAGGAACGCGTAGGAGATGCAACCGGGCTCGTCCCTCGCGCGCCGCTGGGTGGCAAGCATGAGCTGTCGCACCCGTTCTCGCTCCGGTATCTGCGCGTGGACGTCTCCGAGGGCGATGAGCATGCGCGGCGCGTCTCCTAGTGGCGCCGGTGATGAGCCGGGCGCAGCGTGTGCTCGCGGCTGAGCAGCTCGAACTCGCTGACGGGGTGGATGGCGGGGCCGAGGATGCGTCTCGCGGTGGCGCTCACCTGGCCGGCGACGGAGTCGTCGATGGCGAGGTTGATCGAGACGGTTGGGTCGACGTGGGTGATGCTGAGCATGTACTCGCCCGCCTGCCCAGCCGCGCCGAGGCCGCGGCGCTTGCCGACGGCGTGCAGGCGCGCGAACGTCACGCGTCCCTGGATCACCATCCCGTTGCCGGCCTCGAGCGCGAGGCCGATGCCTTCTTTGACGAACGCGCCATGGGGGTTGAAGAAGACATCGACGGTCGAGCCGTGGCGGACGATCTTGTCGATGGTCGGTGGGCTGGGCGTGGGCAGCGCAGGCGCGGCGTAGGTGCTGAGCGTGAGCGTCTGGCTGGGGATGCCTTCTTCGTTTGACAGGAACGCCTTGATCGTGTGGGTGGCGCCAAAGCCGGTGACCGGTTTGAACAGCACGGGCAGCCCGCCGCTGGGGATCATGCTCGTGCTGATGTGACTGGCGAGCACCTGCTCTCCGCTCGGCGACTCGTCGATGATCGCGACGGTCCCTTTCCATTTGCCGGGCACTTTGAGCTGGACGGCGCGGAGCAACCCCATGTCGATCGAGGGGACGTCCAGGTCGGCGGCGCTCGGATGTTCGAGCTGGGTGCGGATCCGGGGCGTCTTCGGCGGGATCTCCACCGAGGGCGAGAGCAACAGGTGGTGGTGGTCGATGAGCGTGTCGAGGTGGTTCGTGGTGGCCGGGAGCTCGAGCCTTTTGGTCGTGGCCGAGAGGTGGGCGAGCACGCCGTGGAAGCTTGTGCTGAGCGTGACCGGGCGCACGGTGGGGTTGAACTCGCTGGCGCTGACGGGCGGCTCCGGCTGGGCGACGGACACGTCGACGACGGGCGGCGAGCCCTGATCGACGCTCAGCGTCCATTCGCCCTTGCCGGGGTCGGCGACGAAGATGGTGGTGGTCACCACCTTCGGGCACGTTCCGGGGAGGCTCGTCAGGGTCGTGTGTTCGCCCTCGGTGCAGTACGCGGAGCTGCCTTCGACCTGGTCGTACAGGGGGACCGGATCGGGGTCGACGAACGCGCTGCCCTCGTTGGCCGGTCCGGGCGGCGTGAGGTCGGTGCCCGCCGGCGTGTAGCCGAATTCGTCGGGGGTGCCCGGCGTGGTGATCACGCGCGGGTCTTCGGGGCCGGGGCCGGTGAGCGTCACCTCGGGGACGTTGCCGACGCCCGCCTGGCTCTCCAGCGAGTGCACCTGCACGGCCACGGCGCCCTTCGTGCAACCAGTTTCGTCCTTGGGGGTGCACAGGTTGCCGGCGTTGAGGGTGAGCGTCTCGTGGCCTCCGGCTTCCAGCACGGCCTGCGGGGTGGCGCCGGCGGTGTGCGCCGTCGGTCCCGCGCCGGTCGGGGCTGTTGCGCCCGGCGGCGAGCCGCTCGTGGCGCCGCTGGTGCGAACGGCGGGGAGCTCGCGCGCGAATGTCACGTTGCGCAGGGATGGCGGCCGGTAGCCGTTGAGGTCGCAGCCGGTGAAGACGTGAACGCCGGAGTTGGGACCGCTCCACAGCACCCCCACCCCGGCGCTGACGGTCACGAACAGCAGGTTGATTTCCCCGCAGGCGGCGAGCCCGATGTTGGAGACGATGCCTTTGGCGCCGAGGCAGATCCACAGGCACGCTTTGCCGCTGCCTTCCATGAAGAACGCGAATTCGGGGTCGAACTCCATCGCGCCCTGGACCGCCAGTTCGAGTTCGGCCGGGCCGAACTGCTCGTCGATGTCGACCCTCAGCTTGGTGATGTTCTTTTCGATCACGAGCTCGAACCCGCCGAGCCTGATGCCGCCGATGGGCAGGATGACGGTGCCTTCGATCGCCACTTCGGGCGTCTGCGGCTTGACGACGGTGGCGGCTTCGACGCCGATGATGTCGGCGATCGACGCCTCGATCGCGCCGGCGACGACCGTGGGGTCGGTCTGGATGTCGAACTTCAGCTCGTTGAGGAACACGGGGCCGATGGGGACGTTGCCTTTGATCTCGCCGCCGGCGTCGATCAGGCGTCCGTGACCGATCTCGAAGCCGACTTCCACGCCTTCCAGCGGAAACACGGCGGGGGCGGGGATGTTGACCTTGACGTTGCCCGTGTAGTCCCCGGTTTCCTTGTCGTAGCAGAAGTGAACCCCGATGGGCATTTCGATCGGCCCCACTTCGTCGCCCTGGGGTACTTCGAGTTCGTTGGGGTTGTGCTTGGCGGGGTTGCAGTTGGGGACCGGCGGGAAGCCGATTTCGGCGGCGTGCCCCTTCACGCGCAGGTGGCGCGTGGACACCGTGGACTGGCTGCCGTCGATCACACGCTCGCTCCGGTGCCGGCGGGCGACGTTGGCGTAGCTGTTGGTTTCGAGGAGGCTGACGACGGGCACGTCCTTGCCTTCCATCCTGATCAGCGAGGTGGCCGCCTTGCCGTGCCTGAAGAATTCTTCGGGAAGCGAGTCGAGGAATTCGAGGTGGGATTCGTCACTGGTGGTGAACTCGACGCAGGGTTCGCTTGCGACGGTGAACCCCTGGAAGCCGGCCGCCTTGCCCCCGGATTCCTTGGCGATCGCCCAGGGCTTGGAGCCGGGAAGTTCGCCGCACGGCCCCATCCTCGTCCCTCCAGGCAGCGGCCCGAACGTCTGGCGGGCCTTGGTGGAGCTGAATCCCCCCTGGGCTCCGATGCCGGGGGGAGACTGGTTCTGGCCACCCCCGATCGCCAGGTAGATCGTGCCCAGGTTCTTCTGCGGGCAGTAGCCGTTCGCGGTCGAGGAGCTCGTTTCGAACGCGGAGAACTTGCACGGCGCGACGTAGATTTCCGCTTCGTTTTTGTTTTCGCGGCCGATCGGGCGGATCACGATGGCGTCTCCCTGCTGGGCTCGCAGCGGCACGCCGTCGATGTCGATGGTGGTCTTGCTCGCGTACAAAAGCGGATGGCCTTCGCCGTTGTGGGCGCTGGTGGTGGCGGTGACGATGCTCACGCACTCGCCGGAGAACCCCAGGTTGACTTCGTGGTCTTTGTCGTTGGGGTCGCGGATCCTGACGGGGATGGAGTTGACGGCCTCGCATGGGCCGTCCTTGACGGCCTTGGTGGCCTCGAAGCCGTCGATGCGCGTGATCGCGCCGAGACCCGAGGTGTTGTAGGCGGCGACCGACACCGAGTACTTGCCTTCGCGGGGGAATTCGAACGGGAGCCCGTTGGCGGCGGCGCTGGCGCCCGCGCTCACCTGCACGGGCGGCAGGGGATCGGCGCTCGCCTCGTGCGCGCGCTCGCGCCCGCGCGAGTGCACGGAGGCGATGTGCGCGGGTTCGTTGGGTCCACCCGAGGGCAGCGCGGGCGGCTTCGCGTTGGCGTTCACCGTGCGCTGCGCGTACGCCGCGCATTCGTGGTACGGGAAGGCGCCAGACAGCAGGTCGCTGAAGACGGGAATCGGGAACGGGATCGCCTTGACACCGGTGATCAGCTCGTCGACCGGGTTGATCGCGACTCCGCCTCCCGGTTTCGCCAGCGAGGCGGCCCGGCGCGCGCGCAGCGATGCGTGCTCGGGAGTCGGCCCGTGGTGGACTTCGAGTGGGCCTTCTCCCACCGGGACGTGCGTTTCCCTGAGGCCGCCTGGGCGTTCGGTGGACGGCTCGAAGTAGGGGGCGCCACCCGATTCGCATTCTTCCTTGTAGTTGGGCTGGCCCACGGCCGTGCCGTAGTAGGCGATCGGGTCGCTGCCGCCGTTGCTGCCGGTGGTCTTGAAGCGCAGGGTGTCTTTTTCGGTGATGGGAAACGGAAGCGGCTTTTTCTCTCCGGTCTGCACGCAGGGCGAGCCGGCGGTGACGTCTTCCACGCATACGTCGAGCGTGGGGTTGGTGGCGGGTGTGAGCGGCACGCTCTGGGTGGCCGGTTCTGAGGCGACGCCCTCGGCGTCGTAGGCGACCATGGTCACCGCGCGCGGGACGAGCGTCTTGCTTGTGAGCGTCTCGCGCTCGCCCGTGGCCGGTCCGTCGGGCCAGTCGAGCGAGGTGTCGACGCCCACGACGGTGGCGTAGTTGTAGAGGAAGTTCCATTCGTCCTCGTGATGCTGCGGGCTGCCGGGGCCGAGCTGGCCGAGGTCCCGCGGGAAGAAGCCGGTGCCCTGGCCCTCGAGGCAGACGAGGTTGTCGCCGCAGTCTTCTTTGTTTGGTTCGCCGCCCGAGTAGCATTCCGGCGCGACGGGGAAGCCGCGCCCACCGCCGAGTGGATAGCCGGTGAAGCACGAGCCGACGCACAGGCCGGCCTTGCCGATTTCTGCGCCGCCGAACAACGCCGTCCCGAGGTTGTAGGACGGATCGCACAGGTAGGAGTCGCCGGTGCCCTGCTCGCCGTCGATGCCGTTTGCCTGCGCGAGGTTGACGCTCGTGAGCGGCGGGTAGCCGATGGTCGCGGGCAGACGCTCGTAGAAGCCGGGGGACTTCGGGTTGGACGCCTCGGGCGGGAGCGTGGGGATCGGGCTGGCGGACGAGCCGATGGCGGCGAGCGCGGCGTTCCAGAAGTTGACGGAGAAGGACTCGAAGCCGTCGGTGGGTGAGGAGTACTGCTCTTTGTAGCTCGAGCAGGTGTCGCCGCCGTGGAGCGCCAGGGCGCAGCCGCCGAACTCGTCCAACTGGGTGAGCACGCTGGGGACAGGGGTGCCGAACTGCGTCAGCTCACCCGTACCGTCGTTGCCCAGCCCCGGGATCTGTTCGAGTTCGTCGGGCGAGGGAACGGTCGAGGGTGTGAGCGGTGCGCTCCCGTCGTAGCGTCCGCACACGCCGTCGGACAGGCACGTGAGGTCGGGGGGACCGGCGTCCTGGGAATTGAGCCAGAAGTCCTCGCGGACGATGCGGTCGCCGGCGTTGGCGTCGGATTCGTTGATGGCGGCCTGTGGCACGATGGTGACGGGTTTGGTGACGACGGTGGTGGTGCCGGTGCCTTCGTTGTTCTTCTGGGCGCGCAGCAGCTGGAAGTGCGCGGTGGGCCGTTGCACGGGGATCACGACCACCCGCTGGGGCGTGGCCGACACGGGCGTGCCGCCCTGCGGGACGACGGCCTGCGCGCGCACGAGGTACACGGCGAACGGCGAGCCGTTCCCGCACTGGCTGCCGGGGCACAGGCTGCCGTCGGCGGCTTCGTCGAGCACGGGCGGGCTGGGGTAGGCGTAGGTGACGCTCGTGCCGGTCGCCTCGACGACGAACGGGGCGCTGGCGGAGTCCAGCGGGGAGTCCTTGTCGCCGAAGTCCCACTGGTAGGTGACGCCGGGCTCGGGGTTGGTGATGGCGAAGGTGTAGGTCTTCAGCGAGATCAGCGGGTCGCTGTTGGGGGTGATGGTGAAGGCGACACTCGATGGCGGCGTGATGAAGACGGGGAGCGTCTTGAACGTCTGCTCTTGGCCCTGGCCGGCGCCCGCGAGGTTGCTGGCGGTGAGGCGATAGTGATAGGTGGTTTCGGGCTGCAGGCCGGAGATCGACGCTGACACCGCGGCCGCGGTCGTGCCGCTGCCCGGCGCGCTCGCGCACGGCGCCGTCGACCCGAGCGCTTCGGAGGTGCCGTATTCGAATTCGCATTTGGTCACTTCGGCGCCGTTCGGGTTGACCGTTCCGGTGACCGTGGCCGCGCTCTGGGAGACCGCCGAGGAGCCTTCGGTGACGAGCACCGGCGGGGTCGCGAACACCCACGCCGCGCCCTTGTGGTTTTTACCGTCGTTCGTTCCTTCGTCCGCCGGCCCACCGATCAGGGCGATGCCGCCGCTCGCCGACAGCGACACGCCGGCGCCGAAGGCGTCGCCTTCTTCGCCCGTCTCTTCTTTGCCGGTGAGCTTCGGCGTCTGCTCGGTCCAGGTGGCGCCTTCGCGCGTGAACGCCCACGCCGCTCCCTCGCCGCTGTTGTTGCTTTCGCCGCCGACGATCGCGGTGTTGCCTTCGCCGGACAGCGCCACGCTGTCACCGAAGTCTTCGCCGTTTTCCAGTTTGTTCGGGAGCTTCGTGCCCGGCACTTTCCATTTGGAGCCTTCGCGGATGAACACCCATGCCGCGCCGGCGTCATTGCCACCGTTGTGATCGGCGCCGACGAGCGCCGTGTCTCCGTTCGCCGACAGGGCGACGCTGTGGCCGAAGGCACCGACGCCGCTTTCGCCGGTGAGTTTTTCTTGCTGGGTCCACGACGCGCCGGAGCCGGTGAACACCCACGCCGCACCTTCACTGCCTTTATAGCCTTCGGCGCCGATCAGCGCAGTGGTACCTTCGGAGGAGAGCACGACGCTCGAGCCGAGGTGGGCTTCTTTGACTTTTTCGCTGTCGGTGAACTCGGTCTGATATTCCCAGGTGCTTTTGTGGCGGGTGAACACCCAGACGGCGCCGCGTTCCTTGCCGACTTCGTGTTCGTTGTTCCTCCCGCCGACAAGCGCCGTTTCGCCGCTGCCGGACAGCGCGACGCCCGAGCCAAAGGCGCCGGCTCCCACCTCGCCTTTCCCGGTGAGTTCGGCCTGCTGCGTCCACGCGGACCCTTCACGGACGAACACGAAGGCCGCGCCCACAAATGAGGAGGTCCCTTCCACGCCGACGATCGCGGTGTTGCCATTGGCGGACAGCGCGAGGCTGTAGCCGAAGGGAGCCTCGCCGCTCACTGGGAGTTTGTCCTGCTGCTTCCACGCGGACCCTTGACGGACGAATACCCACGCTGCTTCGTTGCCGCCAATCAGCGCCGTATTGCCATCACCTGAGAGCGCGATGTGGATGCCGAACTCGGCTTCATCTGTTTTTTCGGTGTCGGTGAACTTGGTCCCGGCCTGCACGAACGGGTCGATGTGGATCGGGTAGCGAGCGCCGCGGTCGTCGATCAACAGCTCGAGCGCCCCACCTCGGAGCTGTATGCGCGCTGGCAGCGCGCGCCCCGTGGCATCGGTGGCGCCGAGCTGGCCGTAGCGCAGCTCGGTGGCGCCCGCGTGCGTGTCGAACACAACCTGCGAGCCGACCTGGTGTGCGACGAGCGACCCGCTGAGACCGAGGGCGAGCACGAGCGGGCCGGCGCCCGGGCTTGGGCGCCGGCGCACGGTGAAGCCCTGCTCGAGCCCGTAGGGGCCATTGCGGAACTGCTCGCTGATCGACCGATGGCTGTAGAGGATCTCGTTCGTGGACGAGCTCGGCGCGGCGGCGGCGCCGACGCGTTGTAGATGACTTCCGCGCCCGACGGCGGCCAGCGACAGCGCGACCGTGCCGTCGCGCACGCGCAGGATGGCGTGTGAGCGGGTGAACGCGCTGTTGATCCCGCCGCCGGTGGCGTGCAGCGTGGCGCCGCGGCGAACGGGCCAGAAGCTCCGCTCGGCGGCACCGATGCGTCCGGACGCCGCCGCCGCCAGGTTGGTGGGCAGCGCCGGGGCGAGCATGCCCTCCGGCTCGCGCGGGCGCGATCGGGCGCGCCAACCCTGGACCTCGGGCGAGGAGGGAGTGGTCAGGACAAGCGCCGCGAGGGCTGCGATCGCGGCGAGCGCCATCGTCCCGATGAGCGCCGCGCGACGCCGGGACCTCGACATGCGTCCGGCGCCGACCGGCAGCAGCGCTCCCTCCGGAATAGTCCCCGCTCTGGTGGGCCCGGCCATCGCCGACATCGCCTGCTCCCTTGCAAAGTGGGAAGTTCGCCCCGGTCCAACGATGCTCGTGCGTCCGTGCCCGACGTGCTGCGTGGGCGAGTATATCCCCGGCGCGGACGGGCGAGTTCGAGCGAGGGGCGGTGGCGTGGCGAGCCAAACGCACAAGGCTGTGTTTGCGGCATACCGCCGGCGGGGGCCGGCATGCGGCGGGCGTCCGTCAAGCAGCGCGGACCGCTCGGGATTCGACCTCCCGCTCGTGCGCGCCGAGGACTCGCGTTACGCCTGGACGCTCGCTCAGCTCGCCAGGCGGGAGTGCTGCGCCTGGACGCTCGCCCACCTCGCCTGGCGGGAGTGCTGTGAAGCGGTGGCCCCTGCGCCCCAGGCACGGGCCACCACTTGCGGCGGCGTCACAACCGCATGCCTATGGAGCATCCTTGAAGACCGACACGCTCCCTGAGCCGTTTGACGTCGCGAGGAGAGCCCCGTTCGGGCTGAACGCGACGCCATATGGTCCGGCGCCGGTTTTACCGGCCCGTTTGCTGCCCAAAGCTCCGGTCACCGGGTTTATCTGAAACACGGAGACCTTGCTCTTGGAGCCGTTGGTGGTGGCGAGCTCTGTCCCTTCTCTGGCGAACGCGAGCTTGCCGGCGTACCCCTTCTGTTTGTCAAACGGATCGCCGGGCACCGGCGCCAACGCCCCGGTGGCCTGGTTGAAGGAGAACACCTCCACGACACTCGGCCCGTTGAATACGGCGGGTATGTTATTGGTGGTTGCGAGTAGGTTCCCGTTCGGGCTGAACGCCAGCCAGCGATCGTATCCTTCGGTCGCGAATGGCGACCCCGTGACGTTGGTCAGCGCCCCCGTCGTCTGATTGACTGAGAACACGTAGACCTTGCCCCATTCGACGGCGGCCACGTACTTGCCTTCGGGGCTGAATTCGGCGTCCACGATCATGTCCGAGCCCAAGAACTGCGACCCGGGCACCGCGGTCAGCGCTCCCGTGCTCTGATTGACCGTGAACATCGAGATCCCCCCGCCTCCGAAGTTGCCGTCGGACACCGCCAGGAAACCCCCGTTCGGGCTGAAGGAGACCGTGTCGGCCGATGGTTCCTGCCCGGGAAGGGGCGGGAGCGGAACGGGAAACGGTGAGCCGGCAACCGCGGTCAACGCGCCGGTGGTCTGATTGACCTTGAAAACCGACACTTTGCCGGGCGGTTCAAGGCTGGAGACCGCAAGCAGGCCCCCGCTGGGGCTGTATGCGACGTCCGACGTTTCGTGGCCGGTCGAGAAGGGCGACCCCGAGACGTTTGCCAGCGCCCCGGTGGTCTGGTTGACCGTGAACTCCGAGAAGTTGCCGGAGTTGCCGTTCGAGGTCGCAAGCAGTTCCCCATTCGGACTGAACGTGACGAAGCTGGGTTCCCCTGCAGCGGCGAACGGGGAGCCCGGCACCTGATGAAAGCCCAGGGCCGACGGCGCGAGCGCACAGCACACCGCCAACGCGCCGGCCAATATGGATATCGGTCTGCACAAGGTGCGCGTGCCGGTCCTCGCATCCCGCGCGTCCGGTGCACGGCGCCCTCGTTGGCCAGCGATGGACACGGCCTTCGCCGGCGCACCCTGAGGTGGCTTCAATATGAGCGTCATAATGCCCTCGATTCTTTCGGGCGGACGAACACGAGCGTCGCCCGCGTCCCAGCGACCGTACCTGTCGGCGAGGGGCCGATGTGTGATGTGTGTCTCCCAAGGACCCACACGTGGAGGCTGCATGGGACAACTGGTCCCGCGCACGAATAGGAAGACCCCGCCGGAGCGGGGTCTTCCCTTAGCAGATCTATAAGCCGGATTCTGTCGTTGAGCAACCATCCATCTGAGCGGCCTACCTGGACCTCGGCGGGTCACCTGCAAACGGTCCTGTTTGGCCTTGCATCGAGTGGGGTTTGCCCAGCCGCCGCGTCACCGCGACGCTGGTGCGCTCTTACCGCACCATTTCACCCTTACCGGCCCGCCGTTCACGTGGGACGGCGGACGTAGGCGGTTTGTTTCTGTGGCACTTTCCCGCGGGTTTCCCCGGGTCTACATCGACCACCCTGCCCTTTGATGTCCGGACTTTCCTCGAAGGCAAGCGCCTCCGCGGCTGCTCGATCTGCGCAGTCAACCTAGCGCGTCTACAGCGCCTTGTGAAGGCCGCTTGGCTGCCGTCTCAGACGAGCCTCGCGAGCTGTTCGCCGATCGAGACCGGGTCTGGCGCGCCGCTCACACCTTCCTGAGCAGCCCGACCACACGACCCAGGACCTTGACCTCCTTGCTGCGAATGGGCTCCATGGCCTCGTTCTCGGGCTGCAGGCGCACGTGATCGGATTCGCGGAAGAAGCGCTTGACGGTAGCCTCCTCACCCAGCAGCGCGACGACGATCTCGCCGTCGCCGGCGGTGTCCTGCGGGTGCACCACCACATAGTCCCCCTCGAGGATGCCGGCGTCCTTCATCGAGTCGCCGCGAATCCTCAGCAGGTATTCCCCGTCGCCGCCGCCCGCGATCTCTGGGACTGGCACATACTCCTCGACGTTCTCCTCCGCCAGCATCGGCTGCCCCGCCGCGACGGAGCCAAGTAGCGGGAGACCTTCTTCGCGGACGATCCCGCGCACGCTGTCCACCGCGCTTCCAACCGCGCGGTCGAGCAACTCGATGGCGCGCGGCTTGGAGGGGTCGCGGCGCAGCAGGCCGATCTTCTCGAGGTTGGCGAGGTGCGTATGGACGGTCGACGAGGAGGCCAACCCCACCGCTTTGCCGATGTCACGCACCGTCGGCGGATAGCCATACCTGGCCGAGTACTTGCGGATGAAGTCGAAGATCTCCTGCTGGCGCTTGGTCAGATCCATCTCTGGGTGCCTCCCGGTGGGGGTGGATTGCGACCTACGACGAACATGTGTTCGTACTGTAGCGCCGGGCGTGGACGGACGCAAGGCTTTGGTCGTTGAGCACCCGCGACAAGCCCGGCCCAAGGCTATACTCGCGCCTCTGCGCCCGTGGCGGAATTGGTAGACGCGCAAGGTTGAGGGCCTTGTGGACTTCACGGTCCGTGGTGGTTCGAGTCCACTCGGGCGCACCAAATATTCGCTAATCGAACCAGCACGGCAAGGTTCCCGGTCCCGGTAGGGGTCGGGGCCTTTTTCGTTGTCCGGGCAGCGCTGGCGACGCTGGCAGCGTTCTGCCAGGGGTCCGGCGTTGCTGGGCAGGCCGCGTACGCGGTTGTGTAGGGCGCGCAAGGCAGCGAATGGCTCGGCAAGCTCGGCCTCGGTGATCGTTTCGTCGCAGACGTACAGGGCGTTGAAGATGGCCTGGTTGATGAGCCGGCGGATGCCGTCGTCGGCGCGGCGGTAGAGCTCGTGTAGGTCTTCGCTGAGGATCTCAAGCGCCGCCTCTACAGAAGCGCTTCGCGTGAAGCTCTGTGATGTGCCGCCACGTGGGGCCTTGTTTCAAGCTTTTGTGCGTCGGGCGTAGTTGACGGGCCGACGCACTCCGGCACATACTCGGACCGGAGCTGGCTCACCGGGGCTAGGCTGCTCAAGCACAATGCGGAGGCCGGCTGATGGGTTGGAGAGCTGTCCTACCAAGCGCACCAAGATCGCGACCTGTCGACTAAATCGGAGCTTCGCCCAGAGCTCATCGGCGGCAGAAACGGCAGTTGGGGCTAGACGGCGATCTCGACCTGCGGTGGCGGGAGCATCCGAAGGAAATCAGCCGGCAGCTTGCTGCTCGCCTCCCAGAACTCCAAACCTACGATTTCCCCGGTGCTTGGGTCGAGTTCCCGTAGGCCCACGTCGGTCTCCTCCGCAACGGCTGTGTGCGGGTCGTAGTTCTCGAAGCGCACCCACGCGATGTCCGCCTCAGCATCGTAGTGCCCGTCGATCCTCATGGACACAGGCTAGCGCCGCCGCCACGCGGTCACAATCCGCGCAACGAGTAGATCCTCGCCATCCGGATACTCGTACACGATCACAAGACGCCCAGAGCTGAGGAGCCAGCGCGCCTGGCCCTTGTTGCGCCTGCGCCCGCGGTGGCCTTCGAGCAGCGCCGACTCGACATCCCGGCGCGCGAAGCCAAGCTGCTGCGCCTTGTCGAGCGCGTGAAGCGTCCAACGAACTGACGTGGGATCTGTCGGCACGAGCCGGCAGGCTAACGACCGCTCCCGTCGCCTTCATCAGCCAACGACGCCCTCCTCGCTCCCCGCCGACCCGCCGGGACAAATCTCTGACACAGGTCATTTCGTGCGATGTGTCCGATGTGTCCGCAAATCCTCACAGAACGGACGATCTGGACGCGGGCGGACGTATATGGCATGGGCGAATGAGGTTGAGGGCCTTGTGGACTTCACGGTCCGTGGTGGTTCGAGTCCACTCGCCTGCATTTTCGAGGGACCCGATAGTCGTTGTGAACCGACATGACTTTCGGCCACGCGTCGCTGCTGGCCCTCGTCCGGAACGGCGCTGAGTAGCCGAAGGCGGGATCGGAGGGCTGAACGCCCGAGTCAGTGCCGTCCGGCGGCCCGTGGCTGGCTTGAGCCTCTGACGATGGTAAAGCTCAGCGTCTTCGGTGGCGAGGCTCCGGCGCTGTCGACGGCGGTGAAGGTGACCTCGTAGCGGCCGGGGGCAAGCGCCCTGCCGCGCACGCGCCCGCTGAACGCCACCTTGTTCAGTCCAGCGTGTGCCGAGCGCGTCAGCGTCGCGATGGTGATGGTCCGGGTGCAGCGAGGCTTGTGGCGCAGCTTCTGGCTTTCGGCGCGACAGCTGCGGCCGACGCGACGGCCGCGCGCCTTCGTCCGGATCGCGATCTTGACCGTGGCGGCCTGATCGAGCTGGAATGAGAAGACGGTGCCCCGCTTGTGGCGCTTCGCCGCCGTGGCGCCGGTCAGCGGCGTAGAGGAGGGTCCGACGGTGAAGGTCGAGTTGCTCTCGCGCAGCGCCGAGATCGTCGCCTTCGTCGCCTTGGTGGGTGGCGGTGTCGGCGGGACGGCGTTGAAGGTCGCGGTCACGGTCTGTTCGGCACTCATCGTTAGCTCGCAGTTGCCGGTGCCGCTGCAGCCGGCGCCTGACCACCCCGCGAAGGCCGACCCGGTCGCGGGCGTGGCCGTCAGCGTCACCTGCGAGCCGTCGTCAAACGGGCCCGAGCACGACAAGCCGCAGGCGATGCCCGGCGGCGAGGACTGGACCGAACCTGAGCCCGTGCCAGCCTTCGCGACGCTCGCGGTGAACGGGTCGCCGAGTGCGCGGAACAGGAGCAGGCTGCCGTCGAGCACGTTCTCGATCGGACCCACTGCCGCGACGCGGCGATCTGGCTCCAGCGCGATCGCATTCGCTTCGGCGCTGGACCCCTCGGCGGCGCTCGCAACGCCGCCGGTGCCGAATGTCGGGTCGAGCGCGCTGTCGACGCCGCCGGCGCCTCCGTTCGCATCCAGCCGCCAGATCACCGCGTCGGCCGCTTCTGTGCCCACCTGGGAGACGCCCGCGACGAGGATCTTGCCGTCGGGCTGCAGCGCTATCGCTCTCGCGTTCGCGAAGCCTCCGTCTTCGATTTCGGCTACGCCGTCCGTGTTGAACGTCGGGTCGAGCGCGCCATTCGTGGCGCCTGGGCCGCCGTTCGGCTTCAGGCGCCACACGACCGCCTCGCCGCCGTGCGCGCCGATGCTGCTCGAGCCCGCCATCACGATCTTGCCGTCCGGCTGGACGGCGACGGCGTTGGCGGTCTCGCTGCCGCCGTCATCGACGTCGGCCTGGCCGTCCGTGTCGAACGTGGTATCGAGCGCACCTGCCGCGGTCAATCGCCACGCGACCGCATCAGTTGGTGTTATCGCGTCGGTGGTCGATCCGGCGACCACGATCTTGCCTTCGGGCGCGAGCGCGATCGCGTTGGCCGTGTCTTCGTGGCCGTCGGAGATTTCGACGGTACCGTCGCTGCCGAATTCGGTGTCGAGCGAACCGTTTGCCTTCAAGCGCCACACGCCGACCTTCTTCGGTCCCGGAGACGTGTAGATCGTGCCCGTGACGACGATCTTTTCGTCCGGTTCGATCGCGACCGCCTCTGCCGCGTTCAAGGTGCCGGTGTCGATCTGTGTCGTTCCTGTCGTGCTTTCGCCGAACGTGGGGTCGAGTTCGCCGCTCGCCGTCAGCCGCCAGACGGTCGCGCTCTCGCCGCTGACGCCGAAGTTGCTGAATCCGACGACGACGACCTTGCCATCGGCTTGGACGGCGACGCCGCTGCCGGCGATCGCGCCTTCGGTTTTGATCACGGCCTGACCGTCGTCGCCGAACGTCGTGTCGGGCGCGCCGTTGGGGAGAAATCTCGAGACCACCACCGTGCCGTTGCTCGGGCTCGTGACGGCGACGAGCTTCTCACCGGGATCGGGCGCCGCGGGGGTCGGCCACGTCGACACGTGGCGTTCCAGGATCGTCGCTCCCCCCGTCCCGAACGTCGGATCCAGGCCGCCGGAGCCGCCCAGCGCCACCCCAACGCCCGCGCCCGCCGCCAGAGCACACGCCGCCACCGCGCCGCGCGCGAGCCATCGACGCGCCGTCACCGGCTCCGATCCCCCCGGGCCTCCGATCAGCACTCGCTAATTATCCACAACGACGCACGCGCCCGCAATCCGGTGGCGACAAGCCGCTAGGAGAGGCCGAGCAGCCCCCGCCTGCCGCCCACGCGTCGACGAGCCGACGCCCGTGCATGGCGCGGGAGCATCATCGCGATGCGAGTCACGGCAGGGCTGTCGTCCGTGTCGATCTCACCCTCCTCCAGCTGCGCGGCGACCCAGCTGTTCGAGATAGTTCTCGGCGACGCGGCGCGATTCTGGGTCGCCCAGCGCCGTGAGCAGCGCGTCCGCATCGCTCCATGCGCCTGAGGTGGCGCACATCGCAGCACTGGCGGCGTTGACCCCGAGCTTGGTCGCTGCGAGCGTGAGAGTTGACCTTTCAGCGAGTTGACCTGCCAACTCCTCGACCGTCTCGCTCAGGTGCTGTGCGGCGACCACACGGTTCACCAAGCCCAGCTCCCGCGCTTCCGTGGCGCTGAATGGCCGGCAGGTCAACACCAGCTCCTTGGTCATCGCAGGACCGATCTCGCGCACGAGTCGGGGGATCCCGCCCCACCCCAGGGGGATTCCGAGCTGGAGCTCGGGAATCGAGAAGCGGGTTGTGTCGGCCGCGACGCGCAGGTCGCAGGCGGCGGCCAACAGCACGGCGCCGCCGATGCAGTGGCCGTGGATGCGGGCGATCGTGATGGCTCGCATCGACTCGATCGCCTCGACCATCTGGCGGCCGGCATCGGCGGCCGCTCGGCGAGCCGCGCCGGCATCATCGCCCGAGAAGATCGAAACGTCTGCTCCTGCGCTGAATGCCCGGCCATTGCCGCTCAGAACGACGACCTTGACCTCCTCGGAGTGTTCGTCGAGCAGGTTTGCGGCGTCGACGAGCTCGCTGAGCGTCTCGGTACTGAGAGCGTTCAGCTTGTCGGGGCGATTCAGGGTGATGGTGGCGCGGGCGCCGAGTGCGCTCACCTCGATGTTGGTGAAAGACATGCTGCTAGTCGTATCAGTTTTCGTAGAGGGTGAGACGTTGTCGGTCAAGGCACTGCGGCGCGGGAGCGGCGCGGTCTCCCCCCGCGCCGCTCCCTTCCCCTGCGCCTACTTCAGGTGAAGCGTCGGAGTGATCGCGTCTTCGGCGACCGAGGCCGGCGTCCACGGCAGCGTGATCCATTCGTTTTTCGAGAAGCGCTGGGTTTGGTCTTCGTAGTAGGGAGACGTCGGGTCTTCCGACTGCGAGTAGGCCAGCAGGCCTTTCGCTACTGGTTCGTGGCCGGCCTGCAGTTCTGTGAACATCACGATGCTCGTGCCGCCGGTCACTTCAGCCTGTTTCGAGGTGGGCGTCGGGAAGGACGATCCGATGGCCGCGTAGCAGCCGTCCCCCTCCAAGCAGCCAGGCATCGGGGCCGCGCCGGCCTGCGGTGCACGCTGCACTTCGCCGATGCTGGCATCGAGCGGGATGCCGCGTGTCTGCATCGAGCTCACCGCTGTCGCGAGCGCTTCCTTGCTCGCCTGCAGCGAGGTGTTGAGCGTGTTGGGGGTGTAGACCGGTTCGCTCGCCGTCCAGGGGTGGACCCAGAAGTCCGCCTGGCCGTTGGGTGCGTGTTCGAACCATTCCTGGAACAGCCAGCCACCCTTGTCGTCGAGCGTGGCGGTCGCGCCGTAGTCGTTGAGGACGGGGCACGCGCCGCTGACATCGACGCCGTTGATCACGCCGCCGTCTTCGCTCACCGCGTTTTCGCAGATTTCGCGCAGACCCGGGAGGGCGCGTTCAGCTGGGAGCGAGCGGAACTTCGTCCATGAGTCCTGCATCGTTTCGGCGGTGAATCCGGGCGTCGGCGAGATCCCGTCGGTCGGGACGCCGCTGTTGTACGTGCCCATCCGCTGGGCGACCATGTCGATCCCCGTCTGAGCTCGCATGCCCGGGTTTTCTTCTTCGCCGCCGAGGGCAGGCGAGAACCCGGTGAGCGGGCTGTTCGCGTTCGCGAGCCAGAACGAGTTGTTCGAGTTCTCGACGTAGTCTTTGCGGACCAGCGACGGCTCGTCGCTGCCCGCGATGATGCCCGGCACGAGCGCACCCGCGCTTTCGGGCGCTTCGCATTCACCGTTGCCCAAGAACGGGCCCTCGAGTGCTCCCGCCCCGCCGAGATCGCACGGCGAGTCGACGTACTGCTTGGTCAGGCTCGAGGCCACGACGATCTCCGTGTAGAACGCGTTGCCCTGGTCGTCGGCACCGATCGTGTTCACCCACGGCACGCCCTGGATGGCACGCTCGGATTCGAGCACCTGAGACGCGCTTTCGGCTTTGCTGATCGCGAGCCACTGGTTGACACCCCGGAGGTTGTTGGCATTGGCGTCATCGACCGCGATCGCGTGACCGCCCTCCCAGATGACCGGCCCGTAGTGACTGTAGTAGAGGGTGCCGGTGCGCGCCACCAGTTCGCCATGTTCCAGAGCCTCGACCGTCACGGTGCGCGTCTTCATCGGTATGACTTTGCCCTTGTAGTAGTAGCTGGTCCTCCCGACGAGCGACAGGACCCACAGCGTGACCGTCGTGTTCGTCGAGACGGTGTGCGTCCACGCGACGTCCTGGTTGTGACCGATGTTGATCCCGGGCAACCCCCAGATTCCCGCACCCATCGCGTGGTACTGGCCGGGGATTTCGACGTTCATCTCCCAGAAGCGTTCCGCGCCATGCCACGGGAAGTGCGGGTTGGCGAGCACGACGCCCCCTCCGTTGGTGGCGTCTTCGCCACCGACGGCGAGCCCGTTGGAGCCCAACAGGTTGCTGTGCCCGATCGGCGTGGGCAGCTCGACCGAGATGCTCCCACTCGAGGCCGTCCGCACGCCCTGCCTCTTCTCCGACCCCGCCGACGGGTCCGCGGGCGGACCGTATTCGGCATTCGCCTCGGCGTACGGACCGAGGGCAGAGTTGCCCGCGAGGTCGTCCACCTGGTAGATGCGGAGCCAGACGTCGATCGGCTTGATCGGCCTGACCCAGGCCGCACCTTTGCAGGCGGGGTTCGTGACTCCGCTCGCCCCACCGATCTGCTTGAGGTAGGCGTTATAGCCGGCGGCGTAGCCCTTCACCGCTTCGAGGCCTTCCGTCGCGGGTCCCTGCGGGTAGGGAAGCCTCAGCAGATTCTGGACCGTGTGATCCTGTTTGATCGAGGTCCAGTAGATGTCCGAGTTGAGGTTCGTGAACTGCAGACCCCCCTCGGATTCGTTCTTGAAGACCCCTTCTGGGCCGAGGAACGCAGAACGTTCGCCCTCGACCGTCAGGAATGTTTCGGCGAGCACACAGATACCGTCCTGCGCCTGTGCGTAGCCGATCCCGAATCCGACGTCGGCAAAGTTTTCACCAGAGATGTTCGCGACGCCGCCCGTTGTCCGGGTGAGCGACACGCTGTACTTCGCTGCGGCGGAAGCCGGGAAGCACATTCCGGCTGCAGCTACCGCGAGCACCGCGAGAAGGCGGCCCCTCACAAACCGCCTCCCCCCGACGCGGCCGTCATGCGCACGAGGCGCGTAATCCGTACCCATTGGCCGTCGCATGCGCGTGGTTCCCTCACCCTCCATAGTTCCCTTCCCTCTCCCTCAAGGCATTGATGGACTAGCCCGTCCCTTACTCGTTGGTAATGTACCAGCGTGTCCACCACTGTGCAAGCTGGTATCGAACGGCTCCCCCGCGGGCCGCACCGCCTCTCTCGCGAGCAGGTCGAGAACCACCAGCGCGAGCGCATCATCGCCGCGATGATCGCCGCGGCCGGGACGAAGGGCTACCGATCGACGACGATCGGCGATATCACCCGCCGCGCACGCGTCTCGCGCGACACCTTCTACGAGCAGTTCGCTAACAAGGAACAGTGCCTGCTCGCCGCCTACGACGCGACAACACGCGAACTGCTGGACCAAATGGTGGCCGCGGGAACGAGCCAGCCGAGCTACGTCGAGGGCATACGCGACGGCGTGCGAGCCTACCTTAGGTTCTGGAGCGAACGCCCCGACGCGGCCCGTGTCTGGTCACTCGACATCCACGCGGCCGGCGAGGAGGCGCTCGTCCACCGCGAACGTACGCTCGAGAGCTTCACGCGCCTCTTTCAGGCCATCGCTGAGCGAGCCGCCACGGAGCAGCCTGGGCTGCCGACCGTCCCGGATCTAGTGGCGCGCGCGATGGTGGTTGCCGGGGTCGAGCTCACGACCCAGTACATCCGAGAGGATCGCGTCAGCTCGCTGCCCGAGCTTGAGAGCGACGTGCTCTACCTGTGGCTTATGGTCTTTGCCGGACACGAAGTGGCCGCTGCCGCGGTCGCAACCTGAGCGACGACGACCCGCGCGGTGCCCTCCGTAGCTGATCAATAGCCGCTCGGCGGGGCTCGGCCCATCCTCGCGCATCTGGTACATTGCAAGTACACAACGGAGAAACCAGCACAGAGAAACCATGTCAGAGAACACGGCCGCTTGCCACGTCACGATCGCCGGAAAGCCGTTTGATCTGCGTCGCAGTGATGTCCTCAAGGCGTTGCGGAACGCCGACCCGGAGCCGATATCCAGCCACTTCGTCGTGATTGGCTCGAGTCGGTTCCCGCCCAAGCAGGTGATAGGCGAGATCACCGGCTTGGACCGCGCAGACTTCACGACCCATCAGGCAAGACGAACGCTGTTGCGCCTCGGGTTCACAGCGGGACGCCGCGGCTCGTCGTCAAGACCAGCACTCGCGAGAGCTGAAGCGCCGGACGAGAGCCTCGCGGAGCGAATGCGTGCATTCACGGGCGAATGGATTGCGGTCAGGGACGACGAGATCCTGCGCGCATCCAGCACGCCCCAAGCACTCGTTCGCTGGCTCGGCAAGCACGGCCAGAAAGCCGACAGCGTCTTCCGCGTGCCCGAGGACGACCTCGCCGCAAGTGGCCTCGCACCATTGTGAGGTTCAGCTTTCGCGAGATCCCGGATGCCGGACGAGCAACCGTCCGCGCGCGACCAATCGTCGACGTCGTTGTCGAAGGTCTCGACATCGCCCCTCAGGCCTGCCTTCTCGACACTGGCGCCACCGCGATCCGCTTGGGCGCCCATGTCGCCGAGCTCTGCGGGATCAACGCTGGGAAGTCCCTCGAGACGAAGCTCGCTGTAGGAGGCTCATTGGTCACCGCTCGTATGGCGGTCGTGAGCCTCCAAGTCACCAGCCCTACGGATACCCACGAGTGGAGCGCACCAGTCTGGTTCTGCGAGCCCTGGACCCCCGCATTCGGACTGCTTGGGCTCACTGGATTCTTCGACCAATTCCACATCACCATCGCCGCCTGCGAAGAGTGGCTCGAACTCACGCCAGTAAATGCATGACCAACTTCCTCGCCACGGTTCGGGATTCAAACCTGTCCGTGAGAAAGGCACGGCGCGGCCTCCGGGAGGCTGAGCCGGACGGTCGCGTGTGTCAGGCGCCGGCGAGTAGATCGAGGAAGGCGCGCGGCGAGAACACGGGCATCTCCCCCTCAAGGGCGAGAAGGTCTTTGTCACCCGACACCAGAGCCGCGCGATGCGCCGACGCGAGGGCGATCAGATAGTCATCGTTCGGGTCACGCGAGTGCACCGGGGGGTCGGCATCCGGATCAACGACGACGCTGGCGCTGTCGGCGACCCACCGCACCAGGTCAGCTGCGTCTGACTCGCTGATGTGTAGCCGTAGCTTGGGATAGGCAAGTGCTCGGTGGAGCTCGTCCAGCAGCGCCTGGGAAGCGATGAGCTCAAAGTCGCCCCGGGCGAGCGATCGCAATGCGTCGGCCGCGGCGCCCCGTGGCGAGATCGCACCGGAGATGACCACGTTGGGGTCGAGGACGGCCCGCACCCGTCAGCGGCGACGACGTCGCGTCTGGTGCTGCGCCTCAACAGCAAGTGCGGTAGCGTCGCGCTCGGAGAGATTGTTGCGCTCCCAAAGGTGCTCGAGCAGATCGAGCCCCAGGTCGCGACGCAGTGAATCCTCGATCACCTGGCTGTCGCCGCGACCCGTACGGGCTGCCCGCATCTTCACCGCCTTCATGACCGACTCGTCGATTGTGAGCGTGGTGCGAACCTTGGACATCGTCACTGCACTTTAGCATCTAGATGCGAGAGCATCAAGATGAGTCGTGGTGTACGCGATTGGGTATGTAGCTCAGAGCTGATCTGACTCGGCGGGCTGATCTGCTTCAGCGGGCGGACTGGGAGGGGCGTCGGCCAGGGGAAGGACGTCAGCGGTGCCTGTCAGCTCGAGCAGACGCTGCACCTGTCCCCTGCCTGGCGTGACGAGAAAGTCATATCCATGCTCCGCACATACCTCCTGGGCACGGAGCACTGCCCACAAACCGCTTGAGTCCATAAATGTCAGTTGGCTCAGGTCGAGCTCGATGCCGCTGACACCCTCGCGACACAGGTCAAGGATCGTCGCCTCCAGGGCCGCGGCCACCGCAAGGTCCAGTTCTCCGCTCAGGACGAGCGTGTGACGGCCATCGCGCACGCTTGCTTGAACTTCAAAACCGGGCTGACTCCCTTCCAAGGCAACGTCTCCCTTCCGCAGGTTGTCCTGAGATAGCCACTTCGAGCTTCCCGCACGTTTCCGCGTAGGCCTTCAAGGTCCATCGAGACCGCCAAAGGTTCGTAATCCGAGAGTGGGAGGAGCCCAGGTCCGCCTCATGGCGTTGTTCTGCCTCATGGCTTTGCTCGGGCGCCTTGCCCCTGGAGGCGGTCGAGCGGGATGTGTGCTCCCCGGCCCGCGTGCGCAGTGGCAAGGTGAACCACACGAGCTTGCCGTTGGACGAAGGGCTGATTCCCCAGGCGTCAGAGAGCTCTAGGACGATCTGGAGTCCTCGTCCCGACTGCTCCCGTGGCGTCGGCGAGCGTGGGAAAGGTTGGCCTTGACCGTGATCGCTCACCTCCACGCGGATCTCGCGTCGCGAGATGAGGATCGTGAGCTCGAAGTCGCTACGGGCGTGTCGCACGCTGTTGGTGGCAAGCTCGGAGACCATCAGCTCCGCGGCTTCACCGGTCTCACGCGGCTGGTCGCTCAGGACATCCCTGACGAATCGGCGTGCGCCAGCCACGGACTCGGGCCGGCAGTGAAAGCGGCGCGCCTTCCTCATGGTTCGATCGAGAACACGCTGGAGAGGCCCGTAGCCTCCAGCACGCGCCGGATGATTGGGGAGGGGTTGCGTAGCGATACGCTGCTTGCCTTGGCGGCGGCGCCGATCAGCACCGCAATCCCCGCACTGTCCATGAATAGCAGGCCGGTGAGATCGAAGATCAGCCGCCGCGGGGGCTGCGGCGGGATCGACGCCACCTGCTCCTGCAGCGAATCGGCGTTCGAGCTGTCGAGCTCTCCAGAGAGCATCACCACCTGTGTGCCAGTCGAGTCGAGGTGCATGTCGATCTGCACCGTCGCGGGCTCAGGCTCTAGCTCTGCCATCGGATGCCCACTATCGCCGTATCGTCATGGTGGCCCTCGGATGCGAGGCCCTGCGCGAGCTCGCTCAACAGATCCTCGAGCGTGAGCGCCACGCCGGTGGCCGCGTCTCGCAGGCGCGCCAGGCCAACGTCGAGCAGCTCTCCACGACGCTCTACCAGACCGTCTGCGAACGCGATCAGGGTCGTATCTGGCCCCACGGAAAGTGTCTTCTGCAGGTAGGGAGACTTGCGCGCAACCCCGATCGGCACGTTGGCATCAAACTCGACGAACTGCCCGCCGGCGCCATCGATCACGAGCGGCGGGATATGACCGGCGCTGGCCACCGTCAGCCGATGGGCACCCACGTCGACCAGGGCACAGAGCATCGTCGCGAAGTAGTCGTGGGGCCCGCTGTTGACGAAATCCGAGAGCTGGGCAAGCACGGAGGACGGACTGGGGTCCTGCGCTGCATACGCCAGCGCGGCGTGGCGAAGCGAGGCCATCATCATCGCCGCTCGAAGCCCATGGCCAGAGACATCGCCGATCATCACCAGCACCTGTCCATCGCCGGCCTCCACCACGTCGTACCAGTCGCCGCCCACATCGATGCCCGAAGCGGCCGGCACGTAGCGTGCGCCCACCTGCAGTCCATCGAACTCGGGCAATGTGTCCGGCAACAGCGCGTGCTGGAGCGTCTGGGCGATGCTGCGCTGCTCGGTGTACATCTCCCGGTTCTCCGCCGCAACACGGTCGAGAACGCTGGCCAGCTGCTCGGCCCGTTGGCGACCGCGCGCCAGCCGATCGGTCATCAGCGCCGCCGCCAGGCTCACCAACAGACCCACAACGGCGATGATCCACGGCAGTCGCGCGAAGAACGCGCCCCCGAGCGAGCCGTTTGGGCTCACCACAATCGTGAACACCCCGCCGCCAAAGGGAACGACGTCCGCAGCTTGCCGACCCTTGATCGGCAGGTGCTTCAGGCTCGTCACCAGCACATCGCTCGTGCGCTCGGAGTGACCCAGATACAGCGCGTAGTTGAGGTCCGAGAAGGCCGAGTTCTTCTCCAATTTCGAGCGCCTGTTCGCGGGTAGCGGGTTTTCGGCGTAAACCGCGAACCCATGCGCACGGCCAGGGGCGCTGAAATCAAAACCGAGCGCCGGATGCGGGGAGCTGAGGAAACTCGTGAGATTCAAAACACCGGGCCGGGTGGAATGCCTGAAGAACTGCTCGGCTCTTGCTGGCATCGACGCGAGCACGGGAGCGCTGCCGACCACAGTGCTCGGCGCAAGATGCGATGTTCCCAATGGCCACAGCGATACCGAGGTGAACTGCTGGCCAGGCCCCACATAAGGAGCGATGAACGCACGAAATTTCTGCGCGTTGCCGCCCGTGGCGTTGGCCAGCTCGGCGGCCGATGCCAGCGGCGTCTGAATCGACGGGGCGGTGGCCGCCAGCACGAGACTCAACTCTCGCACGCGGAGGGTCAGCAGCCGTCGCTCGTTGCGGTTGTATACGGTCGCGGACGTCAGCACCAGCGCCCCCGTCACGATCAGCCCCGTCAGTAGAGCGGCCATCGCTACCCAGGACGGTCGCCACCGCCAGAGCGAGCCCGACGACCTCGCGGAAGACACAGCGTCCTCGGCAGCCGCCGGCTCACCCGCCAAGTCGTAGCGAGAGCCAGTCGTGCTCGCCGCCACCGCACGGCTGCTCATTGCAAAGATCTCCCCACGCTCATTTCCGCGGCATAGCTTATCCGGGAGATCAGGACAGGTGTCATGGCGAACCGACCCGGGCAGCTGTCAGCGTACGACCACCCCGAGCCGAAGATCACACCTATGGAGCTACCCGTTCCCGCCGACATGAACCGGACGGGACGAGGAAGGCTTGGTTTGATGGTCGTTGGACGCCGGGTACTGTGGGGACGGTGAGGAGTTGGCGGTATCGGTATCGCTATCGGCCGGGGGTGCGGCGATTCCGCGGTTGAGGCGTAGCAACTGCGCGGCGCCGGGCATCTCGCGGCGAGGGCGCGGCCGTGGCTTTGAGTACCTCGACCCCGACGGGAGACGAATCGACGATCCGGGGGTGCTCGAGCGGATCGCGCAGCTGGTGATCCCGCCAGCCTGGCGGGATGTGTGGATCTGTACGGACCCCCATGGGCATCTCCAAGCCACCGGAGTCGATGCGGCCGGCCGCAAGCAGTACCTCTACCACGCTCGTTGGCGCGCTCACCGCGACCGGCGCAAGTTCGACTCGATGCTCGCCTTTGGGGCGGCCTTGCCGCGGTTGCGTCGCGGTGTGGCGCGCGACTTGGGGGTCGACGGCGGGAGCCGTGTCCGGGTGGAGCAGCTGACGGAGCACCGGGTCCTGGCGTGCTCAGTGCGGCTGTTGGATCTCGGGTTCTTTCGTGTCGGCTCTGAGGATTACGCGGAGCGCAACGAGTCCTACGGCCTGACCACCATGCTGCGCGAGCACGTGACCATCGCCGCGCGCGAGGTGATCTTCGACTTCCCGGCAAAGTCCGGGCAGCGGCGGGTGCAGGCAATCGCCGATTCCAAGGCACTGGCAATGCTCGCCGCCCTCAAGCGGCGGCGCACAGGCTCACAACTGCTCGCCTACCGGGCCGCTGATGGCTGGCACGAGCTGACGGCCGAGGAGGTGAACACCTATCTGAAGCGCAGGTCGCGTGGCCCGTTCACCGCTAAGGACTTCCGTACTTGGAACGCGACTGTGCTCGCCGCGGTCGCTTTGGCGGTCGCCGACGACGTCCGCGGCCGTGCAGCCCGTGAGCGGGAGGTGAAACAGGCCGTCAAGACCGTCGCGGCGTACCTGGGTAACACGCCGGCGGTGTGCCGTGCTTCCTATGTGGACCCGCGCGTAATCGATCGCTTCCATGCCGGTGTCACGATCTCCTCGGCGATCGGTGAAGGCGGCCCCGATCTGAGCAAGGCGAGGGTTCGCGCTCGCGTGGAGCGCGCGGTGCTGGAGCTGCTCGAGGACACGACTCGCCGGTGAGCGAGCTGGCTGCCTCGGGTCAGCGCTTCTTGTTCTCGACGGCTCTCTGGAGTTGTGCCTTGTTCATGTGGGAGCGGCCATTGACGCCGAGGTTGCGGGCCTCCTGGTAGAGCTGTTCGCGGGTGCGTCCGCGTGGCCCTGGTTTGCCGGAACGAAGGCCGCCGCGCCGGCCGGAGGAGATGTCGCTGGTGGACGTGCGCGAGCTGGATTTGGATTCGCCGCTGCGGGCGCGCTCCTTGTTGACGGTGCGCGCCGCGATCTCCTCGGCACGTTTGAGCGATGCGCCCTGCTCGCGCTCGCTGTCCTTGATGTGTCGGTACTGGCGCTCGCGCTTGCTGCCTTTTTTCACACCGCGGGGCGGCATTTCATTTACATCCGATCATCTGCTGAGCTTTCATGGTCGCGCGCAGGCGTGTCTGTTCTGGCGTGTACATCTTCGGTAGCCGATCCTCATGGCTGCCTCCTCAGTTCGTTCAGGTCACCGGCGCTGTGGTTCTCCTACCCAAACTGCCGAGGATCAATCCCAGGGTGAGAACGTGTTTGTCACCCGATACCAGAGCCGCGCGATGCGATCAGCTACTGGATCGCCATCGCGACCCTGAGGCGCTCCTCGGGGCTGATGAGGTGGTCGTGGTCGTCGAGGCCGGCGTCGGGCTGCACCCACTTCACGTTGCCATTGAAGTTGCCGTCCTGGCTCGTGTAGTCGTCGCTGACCGGCGTGCCGGAGTCATAGCCGACATCGCAGGTCTCATCGCCGGAGTAGAGCATCGGCACGGTCGCCCCGATCTGCCCCTCGCCGACCTGCTCGCCGTCGATGAAGAGCGTGACGGTGCCCCCCTTGCCGAGGCCGCCGCCGGCGTAGGCGAACTCCATTCGCACCTGGTGCTCGCCGGCCTCGACCGCTGTCTCGGACTCGACGTACTGGCGCGCGAGTCCGGCGAGGTTGTGGCAGTACTTCGGCTTGCCGTCGTGGAGATAGAGGCTCCAGCCCGCGAACGCGCCACCCTGGGCGATCAGCACCCCCTTGCCACCGCTGTCCGGGGCGACGATCTCGGCCGTCACCGAGTGCGACTCGTTCTTGATCGTCTCGTCGCGGATCGCGTCCACCCGATTCGGACGATCGCCGGGTCGCGCGGGGCGTCGAGCCCACGCGCCCCGGCCGGACAGGCGCGCCGGTAACCTCGTCACACCACCTTGCACTCCGCACCCAGCACTCCGGGGCGCCCGGTAGCGCACACGCTCGCGGCGTGGGCGGCGGCGCTCGAACCCACCCGCGAGGATCTCGAGCTCGCCGGCCGAGCCCTCCTCGACACCATCGCTGTCGCGCTCGCCGGACGCGGGCACGAGCTGCTGGCCATCGCCGAGCCGCTGTCCGCCGCCGGCCGGTTGGCGGTGGCCGCGCACGTGCTCGACTACGACGACCTGCACCTGCCCTCGACGAGTCATATCAGCGCGGTGTGCGTGCCGGCGACGCTTGCGGCGGGCGGCGGCGCGGGGGCCTACCTCGCCGGTGCCGGGATCATGGCCCGCCTGGGCGCGCAGCTCGGCTGGTCGCACTACGACGCCGGGTGGCACACCACGTGCACCGCCGGGGCGCCGGCGGCCGCTGTGGCGGCCGGTGTGGCCAAGGGGCTCGATGCCGAGCGCCTGGCCGCGGCGATCGCGCTCGCGCTTCCAGCCGCCGGTGGCGCCCACCGCGCCTTCGGGACCCAGGCCAAGCCGCTGCAGGTGGGCTTCGCCGTCGAAGCGGGGCTCAGGGCTGCCGCGCTGGCGGGCGCCGGAGCAACGGCCGACGTCGCCGCACTCGATCAATGGCTGGCGCTCGTGCAGGCCGCCTACCCCGAGCCGGTGATCGACGGCCCGGCCGTCCCCGGCGGGCTGGCCGTCAAGCTGTCCCCCTGCTGCTACGCGCTCGGACGTCCGATCCAAGCCGTCGCAGAGGCGCTTGGGAACGAGCCTCTGGAGCCCGAGGAGATCGAGGGGATACTCGTGAGCGCGCCGGGCAGCATGCTGCGTCCCCTGATTCACCATCGCCCGGAGAGCGGGCTGCAGGGCAAGTTCAGCCTCGAGTACGCCGTGGCCGCGTCCGTGCTGGACGGCCGGCCCGGCTTAGCCAGCTTCACCGACGCCGCGGTCACGCGTCCCGCCGCCCGCCGCCTGCTCGACCGCGTCGAGATCCTCGAGCGGCCCGGCGGCCACGGGCTCCTGTCGGGCACCGTCCGCGTCGAGCTCCGCACCCGCTCACACGGGACCCGTGCCGCGGAGGTCGAGCTACCGCCGGGCGCGCCGGGGCGGCCGGCGACGGACGCCGAGCTCGCGAGCAAGCTGGCCGACTGCGCAGGCGGCGATGTCGCGGCCGTGGCGGCACTGCGGTGGGACACGACCGTCGCCGACGTGCCGGCGTTGATGGGCGCACGGGCTCGCCCGTGAGGGTGGCGGCGTCAGTGAAGCTGGTGCAGCAGGGTCCTCGCGGCCTCTTCTCCGGTTTCCACGGCGCCGTCGAGGAAGCCGATGTTTTCACCCGAGGTGTGCTCGCCGGCGAACAGATACGGCCCTTCCGGCGCCTGCGCGAGCATCGCGTAGCTCGCGGCCTGTCCCACCCGATAGTACGAGTAGGCGCCTTTCACCCACGGGTCGAGCCACCAGTGATCCTCGTATGAGAGACCGGTGAACGCGCCCGAGGTCCCCGGGAACACGTTGTCGACTTCCGCCAGCGCCCACGCCGCGTCGGCGGGCGGCGTGGGGCCGTGGTCGGCGCCGGTGAGACCCGTGCGACCCACCCGTCCGCCGGGGAATGCCACGTACAACGCCGGGGAGGCGTCCGGGCCGAGCGGGACACAGTCGTCCCAGCCGCACGCGAGGCGATTCCATTCGCCGTAGGCGGCTCCCGCGTAGCCCAGCGCGGGCCACGTCTTGTGGGTGAGTTCCAGGTGGACCTTGGCGTTGGTACCCATGCCCATCGTCCTGATCACTTCGAGCTTGGTGGGCGACAGGCCCGAGAGCTCGAGATCGACGTTGCGCAGCGTGCTGAACGGGAGCGCGAACACCACGTAGTCGGCGACCACGTCCGAGAGCGAACCCCCGACTTCGAAGGTCAACGTGACCGTCCCACCGGCATTCGCCCGTACCGCGGCGAGCACGTGGTCGTGCTGGACGGTTTCGGGCGGCAGCTCAGCGATCATGCCCGACACCAACTGGTCGTTGCCGCCGATGATGTGGTAGCGCTCGTCATCCCCCCCGAGCGGGACGACCGAGGAGCGCGGGTTGCCGGTGAGCAGCACGATCAGGTCGAGGGCCGACTGGTCGGCCGGGTCGCCGCCGTTTTCGGTGACCGTGTTCGACTGCATCAGCTTGCCGAAGCGGCTGTGGGCGCCGATCTCCGTGCTGTCGAGCCATTCCGGCACCGACATCGCATCCAGACGCGCCCTGCCCGCTTCGGTGCGTTCTTCCCGTGCCGCCTGCTTGAACACCCGGTAGCCGACCTCTTTCCAGTCTTCGTCGGCTTCCGCGAGCGTGTAGAGCGCGTCGTCGATGAAGAACACTTCGTCGCCGACGAACAGGTCGCCGCCGTTGACGTCCTCTTCCTCGAGCCCCAGCAGGTGCGCGAGACCGCGGACAGCCGTCTGGTCGGTGTTGATGAGCTGCCCGCCATGCTCGGTGATCAGACCGCTCCGGAAGTAGTCCCGCAGCGTCCAGCAGCGACCACCGGCGCGTTCGGAGTTGGCCTCGTACACGGTCGAGACGATCGGCCGCCTGGGCCTCGCCGTGAACAGCAGATGCGCGCAGCGCAGGCCGGCGAGCCCCGCTCCGACCACTGCTATCCGCGGCTGAGGGCGAGCGGACAGAGCGCGCGCGAGGCCGCTGGCCGGGTGAGCCGCGAGCACACCGGCCGCGGCCAGGCCGGCTCCCGCCCCGAGGAACTCGCGGCGGGTCTGACCACCGCTCGTCCGGCGCCTGGCCGCGTCGAGGCGCCCCGCGATCTCCTCGACGGGAATGCCTGTGCGCTCGGACTCCCGGTGCAGGGCGAACATCCGCCGGGCTGCCACCGTGGCCGCGCTCCGCGGGCGGCGCACGCTCCGTCGCCTTTCGTCCACGTTCCTAGGCTAACGACGCCCTTTCCACGGCGCAAGCACCGTCCGGAGCTCGGCTGGCCGGGGGCTCCGAAAGCGACTGGCGGGGCCCCCGGGCGCCCGGGCGAGCAGCGGCCGGGCGATCAGTAGAGCTCCAGGCGGCTCACCACCAGGGGCACCTTCACCACCATCCTCACATCCGCCCGGCAGTGTTCGCAGATCAGCTCGCCGCGGGCGATGGGGGCGCCGCAGTTCGGGCAGCTCGCCTGACCCACCGTCACCTCGGCGCCGAGCGCCAGATCCCAGAACTGGCTCATGACGCTGGCGCTGCCATCCACGCCGTGCACCTGAATCACGACCCGCACCCGCAACTGCGGATGATCGTCCGCCATGTGCACACCAACGAGATCGAGGACCGCCGACGTGGGCTGGGCGCCCTGCAAGCAGCCCGCGTTGGTTTGACGTTGGGCGATCACGGGATCCGCGAACGTCCCCCTCAAGAGGCTCATGTCCTTGGTGTCGTCGGCCTCGAACAGCAGCACGACCGCGCTGCCGATCATCGCCGCGATCACCTCCGGGGTGAGCGCCGTCGGCACACCCGCCTCCGCGGCGATCTGCCGGGCGATGCCTTCCCATTCCTCGACGTTGTCGATGGACGCCGGGATCGGAGCAAGGCGGAGCTGTTCACTCGTCGTCATGGCTGTGCTGGCGCGATCGCCGCCCCGCAGTTCGGGCAGAAGTGAGTGGCGGGTGCGACCGCCGCTCCGCATTGGGCGCAGAAGTGGGCGGCCGCGTCCCTGCCGGGCTGCCCGCTGGACGCGGGCGCCATCGCCACGGGCATCCCGCTGGGAGGCTGGACGGCCGCGGGCGCCGGAGCGCCCGCGGGACCCCCCGCCGGTACCACGGGAACCCCCATCATCATCCCCGCCATGATCGCCGGCTGAGCGCCCACGTTGCCGTCGGCGATGCCGTGTGCGATCTCGAGCGCGGCCTGTCCGCGCACGCCACCGTCGAACGATCCGGCGACGTTCGCGTAAGCCTTGGCGGCCGCGAACTGCTTCAACTGCTGCGCGTCCGCATCCGGCAGGTTGACGTTGAGCTCGCCGAACGTGGTGACGGCGAGCCCGTAGGCAGCGAGCTTCTCGTTGACGCTCGACAGGGCGGCTTGCGAGGTTGCTTCCTGCAGCTGGCCCATCGCCAGCACGCCGTGCTCTGCCACGATGTCCGGCAGGGCCGCCCTGATGGCCGCCAGGGTCTGATCCTTCACCCACGTGGAGATCTCGGCGTCGAAGTCCCCCTCGGCGCCGGTGCCGATCAGCTTCGCCAGCAGCACCGACGGATCGGTCACCCGCAACGCGAGCTCGCCGAACACCCTCAGTGTGACAACCAGTCCGGTGGGGCCGTCCGTGAGATTGTCCACCGGACCACCGAACTCGACGTTGGGGACCTCGCGGGTGGCCACGAAGTACACCTCTGCGTCGTAGTAGGCGCCACCGGTGAGCCGATCGACGAGCCACCCGAGGGCCAGCGACGCGCCCTCGTCGAGTGGGTATCGCCCCGGTCCCATCACCCCGATCACCTCCCCCAGGTTGGTGAACACCGCCTGGTAGTCGAGGTCCACGTTCAACTGGGAGTGCTGGATGATCTGCTGGTCGGGCCACTTCCAGGCGATCTTGTCCTTCGCGCTGTCGGGCATCTCGATGAACAGGCGTTGCAGGCCCTTGTCCTGATGGCCCTCGAAGAGCGGCATGGTGTTTCTCCTTTTACCGGCGGATCACCGCACCTGGTCCTGCTCGACCAGGTGGCGCAGGGCCGCCATCGACTCGTAACGGTGATCGGCCAGCCGGCCCGCGACCTTGACATCCGAGCGAGTGGACCCAGCGCCCTGGCGAGGCGCCCGCACCGGCGCCGTCGAGCCGCACGCGCGCCTCCGGGCTCGCCGAGCACGCCCTCCCGGTGCGAAGGTCGGTGCCCGGCTGTGCGATCCTCGCCCGCATGTCGGTGGGCCGACAATCGCGAGTGTCGCTGGCGCAGAGCATCGGCAGGCTGGTGCGGGCGATCCAGGATGACGACGAAGCCGCGGTCGATGCGGTCCTCGAGCTGAGCCGCACGCGGCGCGTGTTCGCGCCGCTGGCCTTCACCGTGGGCGCGTTCGCGATGCTGTTCGACGGGCTGCGCGTGCTCCTGTCCAACTGGAGGCTCACGATCGTGCAGATCCTGCCCGCCGTGTGGATCTGGCTGGCGATGTACGACCTCAAGGCCCATGTGCTGCACGGCAGGAGCTTCAACGTGCTGCGCGGCCCCGTGTTGATCCCCATCGGGCTGGCGATCATCGCCATCACCGCCGCCAGCTTCTTCCTCAACGCGGTATTCGGCTTCGCGATCGCCGGCGCGCGTCCGCCCCAGGTTCGTCCGGCATTCGCCCAGGCCAGGCTCCATCTGAGGCCGATCTTGCTCTCGGGCGCGGCGGTGGGCCTGGCGCTCGCGCTCGCGACCACCGTCGTCCCACGCTGGGGGCACCCGTGGTTCGCCCTGTGCCTGGGGGTCGTGATCGGCGTGATGACGGTCTGCTACGTGGCCGTGCCCTCCCGGCTGATCGGCGTCAGGCCGACGCACTCCAGGCGCGACAAGCTGATGGCCTCGGCGCTCGGCGGCGCCCTCAGCGCGACCGTCTGCACCCCGCCCTACCTGCTCGGACGCCTGGGCATCCTGATGCTCGGGTCGCGCGCCCTGCTGATCCCTGGGATATTCCTGCTCGCCTTCGGCTTCACCCTCCAGGCGGGCGCCACCGGCGCCGTGCGGGCGATCAAGATGAGCGCCAGACTCGCCACCGGCAATGCGCCTGATCACGCACGCCGCGAGTAGTCAGTCGACTGACAGCTCCGGAAGACCGGCGGCGAGCTCGATCAGCACCCGGGCGAGCGACTCGGAGGCGTCCTCCTGGCTGAAATGGGCGGCGCCCTCGATCCGCACATGCGGCTGGCCGGCGGCGCCGGGGATGAGCTTCCTCAGCACCCTGTCCGCGCCCCCGGTGATCGGATCGGAGTCTCCGAAGGCGCAGACGAACGGCTTCTCCCACCGCGAGAGCACCTCCCAGGCCGCGCGATTGGGGGCCGCCTCGGGATCGTCGGGCGTGATCGGCACGAGCGAGGGGAACTGGCGCGCCCCCGCCTTGTAGCTGTCGTCGGGGAACGGGGCGTCGTAGGCCGCGAGCTCCGCCTGCGAGAGCTCGACGGTGCTCCCGCCGTCGATGATCCGCCCGACGTCGAAGCCCTTGGCCGTCCGCGAGAACTCACGCCACGCCCTGAACGCCTCGCCGGGGTCGTGATCGCCCGTCGGCAGCATCGTGTTGGAGGCGACCACGGCGGCGAACCGCTCGGGATGCTCGGCCACCAGGCGCAGCCCGAGCAGCCCACCCCAGTCCTGACAGAACAGCACCGCGTCGCGGAGCTCGAGATGGCCCACCACGAGGTCCGTGAGCCAGCGGAGGTGGCGCGCGTAGGTGTAGTCCTCAAGCGCCGCCGGCTTGTCCGAGCGCCCAAAGCCGATGAGGTCGGGGGCGATCACCCGCAGCCCGGCGCCGAGCAGCGGCGGGACCATCTTGCGGTACAGGTAGGACCACGACGGCTCGCCGTGCAGCAGCAGGACGGGGCGCGCGTGGGCGGGCCCCTCGTCGATGAACGCCATGCGCACCCGCGCGCCGTCCTCGCCGACCTCGGCGTAGTGCGGCTCCCAGCCCCACCCCGGGAGGTCCTCGAAGCGCTCGTCGGGGGTTCTCAGCGTCCGCATCTCGTACGGCGGCCGTTCTCCCACAGCTCGCTCTCGGCCAGCTCAACGCTGCTGATGTCGCGCCCGATGGTCGCCATTGCCGCCCTCCTCCCTGTTGCCCTCGCTGTCACCTGCCAACTATGTCAAAGAGCCTGCCGGCGTTGTGAGCTGCTCGCCGGCGAAGGCTTGGCGACGGGCTGAGCGTGCACCGGGTGCGAGGACACCTCAGGCGAGCGTCTGTGAGAATCGCGGCGATGGATCCGGGCAAGGCGAGCATGACGGCGATGGGCACGGCGCTGATGCGCGCCACCCACACGCGCCTCGACCGCCCGCCGTTGCTCGACGATCCGTGGGGTGACCGGCTGATCCCCAGCGAGCAGCGCGAGGCGATGCTGGAGAGCGGCGGGCGCGAGGCCCTGGACGTGGCCCTACGCGCGCACCCCTCCTATGGGACCGTGATCCTGCGTGCCCGCTACGCCGAGGACGCGCTCGCGGATGCCGCCGCGCGCGGCGTGCGCCAGTACGTGATCGTCGGCGCCGGCATGGACAGCTTCGCGCTGCGCCGCCCGGCCTTCGCCCGCAAGCTGGAGATCTTCGAGGTCGACCATCCGGCGACGCAGGAGTTCAAGACCGGCCGGCTCGCGGAGTGTGACATCCCGCTCCCGTCCGGCCTGCACCTCGTGGCTGCCGACCTGAGCGAGACGCCGCTGGACGCCGCGCTGGCAGGCTCGGCGTTTCGCGAGGATCGCCCAGCGTTCTTCTCGTGGCTCGGCGTGACCCCCTACCTCACCCGCGCGGCGAACCTCGCCACGCTTGCGGCGATCGCCTCCTGCGGGCTCGCGGGCAGCGAGCTGGTGTTCAGCTTCGTCGAACAGGCCCTGCTCGACGCGGACACCGACGACGAGCGCATACAGGAGGCGCGCGCCCAGGTGGCCGCCGTGGGCGAGCCCTGGATCACGGGCTTCGACCCCGGCCAGCTCGCCCACGACCTGCGGGCCCAGGGACTGGAGCTGCTCGACGTCCTCGGACCGGCGCAGCTCGAAGCGCGCTACTGCGCGGGGCGCAGCGACGCCCTCGCCGCGAGCCCCGGCTCGCACGTCGCCCACGCGCGCGTCCTCGGCTGAGCGCCGGCGGCGCGGCCGCCGCCTCAGCGACCGGTGAAGCGCGGCGTGCGGCGCTCGGCGGTGGCGCTGACGCCCTCCCGGAAGTCATCGCTGGCGAACAGGGGCGTCTGGCGGGCGTGCTCGAGCGCGGTGGCGACGCGCACGCGCTCGGCGAGCTCGCCGCGCATCGTCTGGCGAATCGATCGCACGGCCAGGGGAGCGGCGGCGACGATCTCGGCGGCGAATGCGTGCGCCTGCTCGCGCAGCTGCTCGTCGCTTGCCAGGCGGTCGCACAGGCCGATCGTGTGTGCCTCCTCGCCCTTCACCCGCCTCCCCGTGTACAGCAGCTCGAGCGCCGCCTGATTTCCGACGGCCGCCGGAAGCGTCACCGTCAGGCCGAACCCGTGGTGGATGCCCAGACGGGCGAAGTTCGCGGCGAATCGCGACCCGGGGCTCGCCACGCGGAAGTCCGCCGACAGCGCGAGCCCGAGCCCGCCCCCGATCGCGGCGCCCTGGACGGCTGCCACCACCGGTGTCTCGGCGGCGAACAGCCGCACCGCGTGTGCGTACAGAACGTCGACTCCCTCATCCCCCGCGCCGGCGAAGTTCGCGCCGGCGCAGAAGTGCCGGCCGGCCGAGCACAGCACGATCGCGCGGCACGCAGGGTCCTCGTCGAGCGCCTCGTAGGCGTCCGCGAGCGCTCCGATCAGCTCGGCGTCGAAGTGGTTGTGGGGCGGGCGATCGAACTCGACCGTCGCCACGTGGTCCGCGCCCACCGCCACCGTCAATATCTCGCTCACACGTCCTCCAGGAACTCGCACACGGCTCGGTTGAAGGCTTCGGGCTGGTCCATGTTGGCGGCGTGACCGGCGTCCTCGATGACGAGCTTGCGAGCATCGGGGATGCGGCTGGCCATGGCCTCGGCGGCCGCCAGGAAGCGCTCGTCCTCGGCGCCCACGACGATCAGCGTGGGCACGGCCACACGGCCGAGCGACGCGAACACCTCTCCGTCGCGCTGCGTGAGGATCGCGCGCGCGGCCGCCGCCAGGCCGGCGGCGCCGGCCGCGTGCTCCGCGGCGGCGGACTCCGGGCCGGACCGCAGCGCGTCCAGGCCACGGGCCTCGAGGTCCTCCGCGAGCTCCGCCACCCACGCGTTCCACTCCGCGCGGGCCGCGTCGTCGCGGAAACCCGGGCCGGTGTCCACGAGCACCAGACCGGCCACCCGCTCGGGATGGCGCGCGCACAAGAGCAGCGACAGGAACCCGCCGAGCGACATCCCGCCGAGCACCGCCCGGGCGGCGCCGAGCGTGTCGAGCAGCTCGAGCATGTCCGCAAGGCACTGCTCGTGCGAGAGCCCGGCCGGTGCGCCGCTCGCGCCGTGCCCGGGCAGGTCCCACGTGAGCACCTCGCGCCCGGCGGCGAGCGCGTCCGCGTTGGACGCCCACATCGCGCGGCTGGCGCCGAAGCCGTGGGTGAGCAGCACCGGCACGCGCGCGCTGGGCGCTCCGTGGATGGTGTGGGCGGGCGCCGGCATCAGAGGCTCACGACCGTGGAGCCGCCGGTGATCGCGGGGTACAGGCTGTCCGCGCCCGCGCGCGCGACGGCCGCGCCGAGCGTAGTGCTCCAGCGGTGCTCGTCACCGTACTCCGAGCGCCACGCCCACAGCCGGCACGTGAGCTGACCGAGCGGGTGCTCGCGGGTCGTGCCGCGCGCGCCCAGCACCTGGTGGGCGGCCCGCCCGGCGCTCAGCGCCGCGCGGTTGGCGAGCAGCTTGCCGGCGGCGATCTCGAAGCCCCCCGGACGGCGGGCGGTCGTCGCGGCGGCGGCGCCCGCCAGCGCGGCCTGCTGGGCGATCGTGACGAGGTGCTGCTGCACCGCCTGGAAGGCGCCGATCGGGCGGCCGAACTGGCGCCGCTCGCCGGCGTGCCGGACGGCGATCTCGTACACGCGGTCGAGCGCTCCGGCCATCAGCGCGATGCGTGTGAGGGCGCCCCGCATCAGCAGCTCATCGGGCTCCATCCCGGCGCCCGGCTGCGCGCGGGCGTCCTCGAAGACGACCGTATCGCGCGCGTCTCCGGCGAGGTTTGCACGCGGGTGGATCGTGACGTGTGCGCGCTCGACCGCCACCACGCGCCCGTCGAGGAGCAGCGCGATGCGCTCCGCCTCGTCCGCCCACGGCACCCGGTGGGCCGTCCCGCTCAGCCGCTCGCCCCGCAGCGCGACGCTGTCGTGGGCGCTCCCCGGCGCGACGGTCACGAGCCCGCCCGCTTCATCCAGGCCGGCCTGGGTGAGCAGCCACTGGCCCAGCAGTGCGCTCTCCGCGTCCGGGTCGGGCCCGCGCTCGCGCAGCAGCGCCAGCGCCTGAGCCTGTGCCTGCGTCAGCGCCTGCGTCATGCGCGCAGCGCCCTCGCCGCGACCGAGCGCAGGATCTCGTTCGTCCCGCCGCGGATCGTGAACGACGGGGCACCCAGGATGGCCGCCGCGAGCAGCCGCTCGAACAGCGACTCCGACGCCGGGTCGGGCTCGTCGGCCACCAGCCGCCAGATCGCGTCGAGCACGTCCTGCTCGAAGCGCGTCCCCAGCTCCTTGACGAGCGCCGACTCCGCCGCCGGCGCCTGGCCGGCGTCGAGCAGTCGGGCGACCGACAGCGACAGCGCGCGAATGCCCCACCAGCCGGCGAGCGCTTCGCCGAGGGCCGCCCGCGCCCGCTCGTCGGCGGCGCCGCGCTCGCGCAGGTACTGCTCCACCACGAGATAGCTCGACAGCCAGCGCTCGGGGCCGGCCCGCTCGAGCGCGAGCTCCGAGGTGTTCTGAGCCCAGCCGGCCCCCACCTCGCCGAGCACGAGCTCCTCGGCGACGAACACGTCGTCGAGGAGGACTTCGTTGAAGAACTCGCTGCCGTCCAGGTAGGCGATCGGCCGCACGGTGATGCCGTCCGCGTGCAGGTCGACGATCATCTGCGTCAACCCCTGGTGGCGATCGTCCTCGTCGCTCGTGCGGCACAGCACCACGAACCAGTCGTTTTCGTGCGCACCGCCCGTCCACAGCTTAGTCCCGCTCACGCGCCAGCCGCCGTCCGCGCGCCGCGCGCGCGTCTGCACGGCGGCGAGGTCGCTGCCCGCCTCGGGCTCGCTCATGCCGATCGAGAACGACACCTCGGCGCGACAGATTGCCGGGAGGAAGCGCTCGCGCTGGGCGTCGCTGCCGTAGCGCAGGATCAGGGGTCCGGTCTGGCGGTCGGCGACCCAGTGGTAGCGAACGGGGGCACCCCAGCGCAGCAGCTCCTCGACGACGATGAACCGCTCGACGACGCCCCGCTCCGAGCCGCCGTAGCGCCGGGGCAACGCCATTCCTAGCCAACCCCGGGCGGCCAGGGCACGCGAGAAGTCCTGGTCGCGCGCGGCGGCCATGCCCAGCCCGGGAGCGAAGCTCCCGCGCGGCAGCGACCGCGCGAGGAACTCCCGCACCTCCCCCTGCAGCGCCAGCTCGGCGTCGCTCAGCTCACTCGACGCGAAGCGCAGCATCGGCTCACACCATACGAGCCGGCGGAGCCCCGCCGGCGCCTCAGCGCGGTCGTGAGGAGCGCGGGAACGGTGTGCGCCGGTCGCGCAGCTCGGGAGCGCTCCCGAGCGCCTCGTAGTGGGCGTCGGCCTCCGCCCAGCGCTCGCGGTCGACGCCAAGGCGGCGAACCACTATCTCCGGCTCAGCGTCCGCCGGCCCTTCACGGTCGCGTCGGGCGCGGGCGTCGGCCAGCAGCTTCTCGACCACGCCCCGTGACACACCGAGTCGCTCGGCCATCCCCTGCTCGCCGAGATCCTTGGCGAGCGCCAGCACGATACCGTCGCGCTCGCGTCGCAGCTCCTGCTTCTGGCGCTCGCGCTCGAGGTAGCCGGCGACGCTGCCCTCGCCGGCGAGGGCGATCTCGCCGTCGCCACCAACGGATGACGGTTTGCGATCCACGGGTTCAGTATCCCCCACCCACCGGACGGCCAGCAAGTGTGGAACCCGCTATTTGGCGAGTTATCCGCACAGCGGCCTTTCCTCCGGGCCGACCGACTGCGCCGCTCGGCTCCGCCGGCGTCCGAGCGCGCCGCTCGGCTCCGCCGGCGTCCGAGCGCGCATGTCTCACGGCTGCTCGCCTGCATCCAGCGGATGGGCGCCCGCGCTGGGGCGCACCTCGCGCGCGCCCTCGGGTGGGCGGCCCCCCGGCGCGAACAGCCCGAGCACGATGCCACCGAAGCCGCCGCCCACGATGCGGGCTCCCGCCGCGCCGGCGTGGCGCAAGCGCTTGACCGTGCGCTCGACGGCCGGCGTGGAGACCTCGTAGTCGTCGCGCAGGCTCGCGTGTGAGGCGTCGAGCAGCTCGCCCAGCGCGGGCAGGTCACCGTCGGTGAGCGCGGTCACCGCTTCGCGCACGCGCTGGTTCTCGCTGATCACGTGGCGGGCGCGGCGCCGCAGCGGCTCGGGCAGGGTGGCAGCCTCGCCGGCGTCCGCGTCGCGCAGCGAGCCGACGCCGAGCAGTGCGCACGCCCGTGCGCATTCGGCGCGCCGCTCGTTGTAGCCGGAGCTCGCGTGCACATGACGCTCACCGGAGTCGAGCACCACCAGGCGCCAGTCGCCGAGCACGAGCGGCACGGGCAGCACGGTGAGCGAGCGAAAGTCGATGCACAGCGCTCTGTCCGGCTCTCCGTACAGCGAGGCGAGCTGGTCGAGCAGCCCGGTGTGGGCCCCCACCCAGTGATTCTCCACGCGCGCGCACACGCGCGCGAGCTCGGTGCGATCGACCGCCGCCCACGGGCGCGCGGGCGGGCTCGGCCCGCCGAGCTCGATCAGGGCCACGCACAGGGCGACCTCGAGCGCCGCCGACGAGGACAGGCCCGAGCCGGGCGGAACGTCGCCGCCGATGCGCAGGCTGGCGCCGAGCAGCGGATAGCCCGCACGCGCGAGCTCGGCGACGGTGCCGCGCACGAACGCGCGCCATCCGGCCGCGGGCGGCGGGTCGGCGAGCGCGAACTCGTCACGCTCGGCCAGCTCGCTCGCCTGCGCGCACACGCGCGGTGTGCCGTTCGCCCGCGCGTGCACGGTGACGCCCTCGGCGATCGCGAACGGCAGCGCCAACCCCTGGTTGTAGTCGGTGTGCTCGCCAATCAGGTTGACGCGGCCGGGTGCGAACGCGGCGGTGCGCTCACGCGGCACGCGCGATCGCCTCACGCAGCGCCGCGGCGGACTCCTCGGGGAGCGTGTCCGAGATGAACGTGCCCGCGCCCTGCTCCGAGCCGGCCAGGTACTTGAGCTTCTCGGCCGTGCGCAGCGGCGGGTAGAACTCGACGTGCAGGTGCCCGCGCGAGGGGCCGCTGGTGGGAGCCTGGTGCATGGCCATCACGTACGGGAAGGGGCGGTCGAACAGCGCGTCATAGCCGCGCACCAGCGCCCGCAGGGCGCCGGCCAGCGCCCGCAGCTCGCCGGGCTGGCAGTCGCGCAGGCTGGGGCGATGCTGGCGCAGCGTCACGTGCGCTTCGTACGCCCAGCGTGCCGCGTATGGGACGTTCACGACGACCGCGTCGTTCTCGAACACCACCCGGCGCCCATCGGCGAGCTCGCGCTCGAGCAGCGTGCACGGCGCGCAGCCCCCGAGGCGCTCGTCGGCGACGAGCTCGAGCGCGGGCACGGGCGGCAGGAAGGGGAAGCCGTAGATCTGGCCGTGAGGATGGTGGAGCGTCACCCCCACCTCCACGCCGCGGTTTTCGAAGATGAACACGTAGTCGACGTCCTCCCGCGCGCCCAGCTCCGTGTAACGATGGCGCCAGACCCACATCAGATCCTCGGCGCGCACGCGCGGGAGGGTGCCGAACGAGGCGTCGTGATCGTCGGTGTAAACGACCACCTCGGCCGCCCCATGGGGAGCCGCGAAGGCCGGAAAGCGGTTGTCGAAGACCGCGATCTCGAACGCGGGGACCGGGATCTCCGTGGGCGGCCCGCCGGGGCGCGTGGGACACAGCGGGCAGTGGTCGCGGGCGGGCAGGAACGTGCGCTCCTGGCGGTGGATCGCGTAGTCGACCTGCTCGCCGCGCAGCTCGTTGAAGCGCTGCGAGATCCCCGACTGCTCGCTCAACTTCACTCGTCCTCGGCGTGGCTGTACAGGATCAGGGCGCGCCCGTCGTCTTTGACGCCCCGCGACAGCAGGACCGTGCCGCAGCGTTCGGGAGGGTCCTCATGTGCGACTCGAGCGCCCGCGTGCTCGCCGCGAAGGGAGGGCTGGCACTCGGCGGCCGGCCGCTCGCCGGGGTTCGCAGGCATGCCACGAGGGTATACCCGTCCCGAGTGGTGTCGACCGACCGTCCGCGAGCTCGTACTGAGGGGATGCCCCCGCCGACGGTGTCGTCGGGACCGGCCAGATGCAGATGTGGGTGCTTGCGCGCCGTTGGAGTGGACAGGTCTCCGGGGAGACGACAGGCAAGTGCTCAATGTTGCATGCTTACGGACAGGGGATTCCAAAGCAGCGGATAGGAGGACACCATGGCAGACACCGACCAGGTTCAGGACGCGGTCCAGCGGCTGGAGTACGTGGACCGGGTGCAGCCCGCGCGGCCGGGCTTCGACCGGCGCGCGTTCCTGCGCCGAACAGCGCTCACGGGCGTTGCCGCGGGCTCCGTGGGCAGCCTGCTGAGCGCCTGCGGGTCGAGCGCCTCCGGCGGCAGCGGCTCCTCGAAGGTGTTCGGCTCGCACCCCGAATACAAATTCACGGTGGTCAACCACGTGACCACCAACTCGTTCTTCGTGCCCACGCAGTACGCGCTCGCCGACGCGTGCAACCTGCTCGGCTGCAAGTACGTGTGGACGGGCTCGGAAAGCAGCAACGTCAACCAGATGGTCGACGCGGTGAACACGGCCGTCGCCAGCGGCGTGGACGGGATCGCGGTGTCGCTGATCGACCTGCACGCGTTCAACGCTCCCGTGGAAGCGGCGCTGCAGGCGGGCATCCCGGTGGTCTCCTACAACGCGGACGCGCCGACGAACAAGCGCCTGGCCTACGTCGGGCAGGATCTGAAACTGGCGGGCGAACAGATGGGCGAACGGATCGTCGAAGCGGTGAAAGAAGGCGACGTGGTGCTGTTCATCGACACGCCGGGCTCCGCCAACCTGCAGCCCCGCATCGACGGCGCGGTGAAGGCGATCAAGGCATCGGGCAAGCCGATAACACCCCACGAAGTGGCGACCGGCACAGACGAACCGGGCCAGCTCTCGACGATAGAAGCGTACTGGCTGGGACACAAGGAAACCAAGGGCATGTACTCGGTTGCCGGGGACTCGACGGCCCAGCTCGCGAAAGTCATGCAGAAGTTCGGCCTCGCCGGCAAGGTCAAGGCGGGGGGCTTCGATCTGACCGAAGTCACGCAGAGACTGCTGCACGAAGGCTACATCGAATTCACGATCGACCAGCAGCCCTATCTCCAGGGCTTCATGCCGATCCTGCAGCTGTTCCTGTGGCGGGTCTCGGGCTCGCTGACCGGCCCCGCGGAAGTTGACACCGGGCTGAAGTTCCTGAACAAGGAAAGCGTCGCTCCGTACGTCGAATCGAAATCCCGCTACGAGGGAACCTCCTCGGAAGCGAAGGTCGTCCCGCTGAAGGCGGGCGCCCCGGCGTAGAGCAGTGTCGAGCGTGGCGGGAGGCCCTGCTTCTGGCGAGCCCGCCACCTCGGGGGGCGCGGCGCCGCACGCGCGCCACGCCCCCCACGTGACGCGCGGGGACGTCCTCTCACGCGTCTTGTCCCTGCGCGAGGGCAGCATCATCGTGGTGACGCTGGTCACCGCGCTCTACTTCTCGCTGAAAACCAGCACCTTCCTGACCGGTGGCAACTTCAAGACGCTGCTGCCGTACTTCGCCCCGATCGCGATCCTCGCGGCGGGCGAGGTGTTCGTGATGATCCTTGGCGAGATCGACCTGTCGATCGGCGCGATGTACCTGTTCGCGCCGTTCCTGTTCTACAAGCTGAACTCGTCGGCGGGCATCCCGCTGGTGCCGAGCGTGCTGCTCGCGCTGCTGTGCTGCGTGGCCGTGGGGGCGCTCAACGGCGTGCTCACGGCGATCGTTGGCATCAACTCGTTCGTGGTCACCCTCGGCATGCTGTTCGCCTTTGAGGGCCTGGCGCTGATCATCTCCCACGGCGAGCCCGTGGAAACCCCTGGCGCGCAGGTGCACGCGACCGAAGAGAAGGTGCCGCACGTTGTCAACGGGCACCACATCGTGCTGGTGGAAAAAGTGAACCACATCAGCACGTTCGCGAAAATCTTCGGCGCAGGCACGTACTCGGAGTTCATCTGGGCGCTCGTGATCATAATCGTGCTGCAGGTCTGCCTGACTTTCACCCGTTGGGGTCTGTACACGGTGGCGATCGGCTCGAACAAGCTCGGGGCCGCCGAGGCGGGCGTGCGCGTGAAGGCGATCACGATCCGTAACTTCGTGCTGTGCGCCACGACCGCCGGACTCACCGGCATCCTCGAGGCGGTACGGGCGGGGAGCGTGCAGCCGGACCCCGCGGGGGCCAACGAAATCCTGTTCTTCGCGATCGGCGCGGCCGTGATCGGCGGAACGCTGTTGGCGGGCGGCTCGGGCACGGTGGTGGGAGCGCTGATCGGGGCGCTGTTCCTGGGCATCCTCGAGGACGGCCTCGTGCTGCAGGGCGTGAACGCGAACTACAAGCTCTTCTATCTCGGCCTGGCGATCATCATCGCGGCGAGCGTCGGCGTGTACGTGTCACGAGCGAGAAGGGGGCATAACAGTGGCTGACGCATCGCTCCCAGCCGAGGCGGTGGTGCCGCCGCGCTCGGCCCCGGATGACGTGCTGCGCGTGGAACACATCGCCAAGCGCTTCGGGCCCGTGACCGCGTTGCGGGACGTGAACCTGCACCTGAAAAAGGGCGAGGTGCTCGGCCTGCTGGGCGACAACGGCGCGGGCAAGTCGACGCTGATCAAGATCATCAGCGGCTTTCAGAAACAGGACTCGGGCAAGATGTTCCTGCACGGGCAGCCGTATGAACCGAAAAGCGTGGACGACGCCCGCTCCAAAGGCATCGACACCGTCTATCAGGACCTGGCGCTGATCGACGAACTGTCCGTGTACCACAACATGTTCCTGCGCCGTGAGCGGGTCCACCGCCCGCTGCCGTTGCTGGCGAACAAGCAGATGAAGCGCGAAGCGCGCGCGGCGCTCGACGACGTGGGGATCAACATCCCCCGCATAGACGTGGCCGTGGCGCGCCTGTCCGGCGGCCAGCGCCAGGCGATCGCGGTGGCGCGGACCGTGAACTCCGACTCGGACATCATCCTGCTGGACGAGCCGCTCGCGGCCATGGGGGCACGAGAGGGGGCGGCGATCCTCGACCTCGTGGCCCGCCTGAAGGAGGAGGGTCGGGTGTCGATCATCATGATCCTCCACAACTACGTGCACGTGCTGCAGGCGTGCGACCGCGTGAGCATGATCCAGGACGGCGCGATCGCCCTGGACAAGCCCACGGCGGAGACGTCGGTGGAGGAGCTGACGGACATCGTGGTCGACGAGTATCGGCGTGCACGCATCGCCAGCCACGAAGAAGCCACCGCCGGCAACGGCGCTGGCGCGGACAGCGTCGATCGATGACACTCGTCGTGATCACCGGCGCCACCCGCGGCATCGGCCAGGCCGCGGCTGTCGAGCTCGCGCGTCAGGGCGCCGAGGTGGCGCTCGTGGGTCGGGACGCCGAGCGCGTAGCGGCCGTGGCGCGCGAAGCGAGCGCGGCGGGCGGCGGCGCGCAGGTCCACGAGCACGTCGCCGACCTGACGCTGATGAGCGAGGTGCACGCGCTCGCCGGGGTGCTCGCCGAGCGCCACGAGCACATCGACGTCCTCGCCAACAACGCGGGTGCGCTGTTCGCCTCGCGCAAGGAGACCAGTGAGGGCCTCGAGCGCACCTTCGCGCTCAACCACCTAGCGCCGTTCCTGCTCACCAGCCTGCTCCGGGGCCGCCTGGACGGGGGGCGCGTGGTCACGACGGCGTCCGACGCGCACACCTCCGGACACCTGGACCTCGACGATCTGCAGTCGCGCAAGGGCTACGCGGCGATGCGCGTGTACGGCACCTCGAAGCTGTGCAACATCCTGTTCACTCGCGAGCTCGCCAGGCGCGCTCCGGAGCTGCGCGCCAACTGCTTTCACCCGGGCGTCGTGCGCACGGGCTTCGGCAAGAACGAGAACGGGTTCTGGAAGCTCGCCACCACGCTCGGCGCGCCCTTCTTCCGCTCGCCCTCGCGGGGCGCCCGCTCGCTCGTGTGGCTCGCCCTGTCCGAGCAGGCGGCGGGCCTCACCGGCGAGTACGTCCAGGACGAGAAGGTGATCGCGCCGAGCGGCCAGGCTCAGGACGCGGTGCTGGCCGAGGCGCTGTGGGAGCGCAGCGCCGAGCTCGTGGGGCTCGCAGCCGAAGCGCCCGCCGCGTCCTGAGGGGGCCGCGCCCGCAGGAAGCTCCACACCGCCAGCGGGGCCATCAGCGTGAGGATGGCGGCGCTCGACGCACCACTCACTCGGGCGTCGCGCTCAGCTCTTGGCGAGCTTGTCGATGGCGGCTTCGAACGAGCCGGATTCGGTGAACGAGCTGGGTTCGAATTTCGTCATCGCGCCTCCCGAACGGCCCACCAGGAACGCGGGTGTGCCTTCGAGGTGCTCGTTGCTCGCCGACTGGGCGTCCGTTTCCACCTCGCTGGCCAGCGCCGCTTCGCCGCGGTCACCGGCCCAGCGGGAGAGGTTCAGGCCGGGCACCTGCGAGGCGATGCCGCGGATGAAGCTCTCCGTGACATAGCCGCTGTCCTCTTCACCCTGCTCGTGGTAGAAGGTCTCGATGAAGTTCCACATCTTGTTCTGACGGCCGGCCGCGAGCGCGGCCACCTGCTGCGCTTTGAACACTTCCGGTTCGCGCGTGGCGGTCTCGAGCGAGTGATATTCGATCCTCAGCTCGCCGCTGCGAACCTGCTTGGCGATGATGGACGGGAGCGCCGACAGCGTGAATGCCCTGCACACGGGGCACTCGAGGTCGCCGTAGTACTGGAGCGTGACGGGGGCCGTGGGCTGGCCGAGAACGTTGGCGCTCTGCGGGATGCCCGCGAGGAGCTTGCTGACTTCGCCGTCCACCTTCCTCGCTTCGGCGCCTCCCGAGACGACCGCGTGACCGCCGCTTGCGCCCGAGGCGATCAACACGACGACGATCCCCACCACGATGACTGCCACGACGCTTGCAAGCTGTGTGAGCCGCGTTCGTCGTACGGCGCTTGCCTGGGCTGCGTGCTCCAACACCTTCCGCTGCGCCCGGGCCTGCTCGCGGCGCTGCTTGCGCGTGGTGTCCTGATCGGTCTCGGTTGAGCTCATGGTGAGGAGGAATACTGAGTGGCAGTTAAGCGTGTCTAATTTCTGTTAAGTCAAGCCTAAGCAGCTCGCGGTCCGGTCGTCGCGGACCTGCGCAGGGCACCGGCGGGAGCGGCGGCGGACTCGATCAACGAGGCGTGAGCGCGCGTCGGCTGCGCTAAGCGCACGCGCCACCGCATGGCCCGTGCGTCCAATCGGCTTTGCAGATGCTCAAGCGCGCATGCGAACCAGCCGAAACGTCCAGCAAAACCAAGTCGCTCAGGGCAAACCCGTCGTGAGGCGGGGACGCAAAGCAAGGGATCTCTCGAGACCGCCCAGCTGCCGACCTCAACGATCGCGTGATTGCGATCCAACTCGGAGGTTCCTGAGATGCCGTACATCATTCGCCCAAAGGGAGTCCGCAGGATCGCGGCCACCCTCTTTGGCGTCGTGCTGGTCGTCTTTGCCGTACCGGCTGCGGCTGATGCCGCGTGTCCGTCCAACCCCTCATCGTCGTTGCTGGCGGAATTCGGCGACAACGCCGCCTACAGCCTGCTCGCCGGCAGCTCGTTCGAATCCGGCGCGTCGGGCTGGTCGCTGACGAACGCCGAAGTGGTCAGTGAAGAAGGTGCCACCGGCGGCTCGACCGCGCTCGCGATCGAACCGAACGGCCGCGCCGTCTCCCCGGCGTTCTGCGTCAGCAGCGAATACCCGTCGTTCCGCTTCTTCGCTCGCCAGCTCGGCTCCGGCTCGCCGGACAGCTCGCTGCGGGTGTCGCTGCAGTGGACGGATCTGTGGGGCTTCCACCACACCACCCAGGTCGGCTCGGTGCAGGCGGGTGAAGAATGGACGCTCAGCCCGGTGTTCGGACTGGCCAAGGCACTGCCCCTGTGGATGCCGGGATTCACCCTCCAGGTCCGCGTGCAGTTCCAGCCGAGCGGCAACGCCTCCTGGGCACTCGACAATGTCTACATCGACCCCTACAGCCGCTGAACCCGTGGCAGCGGCGGCATGTGAGCCATGCCGCCGCTCCCCTCGGGGCGGGCAATCGCTGCCATGAGCGACCCAACCCTCGACGACGTCCGCTCCGCCGACCCGGTGGAGCGGTTGCTGGAGGACTCCTGGAAGGCGCGCGGGCGCCGCTACAGCCGGCGCGAGCTGATCGCCGAGACGGTGGCCTCGATGCTGTTCCTCACCTGCGCCGTCCCCATGGCGCTCGCGGCCATCGGCTCGCACCCGGTGGACTGGCCGCTGGTGGGGATGCTGGTGGTGCTCTACGCGCTCGCCTCACGCATGATCAAGTTTCCAATCGGCGCGGGCTACGTGGTGCCCTCCTACCTCGTGCTCGTGCCCATGCTGCTGCTGCTGCCCCCCGGGATCGTGCCGCTGGTGGCCGCCGCCGGCCTGGCCCTCGGCACGCTCGGCCAGGTGCTCGTCAGCGGCGTCGGCCGCGAGCGGGTGCTGTTCGCGATCCCCGACGCGTGGCACGCCGTCGGTCCGGCGCTCGTGCTGATGATCGCCGGCCCCCTGCACGGCGGCCCGCATGTGGTGGCCGTGTACGCGGTGGCCTTCGCCGCCGGCTGCCTGCTCGACCTGCTGTCGGCGACGCTGCGCGAGGCGGCGGCCATGGGCATCGCCTCACGCGTGCAGTTCCGCGTGATCGCCCTCGTGTGGCTGATCGACGCCTCGATCGCGCCGCTGGGCCTGCTCGTGGCGCACGCCGCACGCCACGACCCCGCCGAGGTGCTCCTGATCGTTCCGCTCAACGGCGTGCTGCTGCTGCTCTCGCGCGATCGCAGCGCGCGCATCGAGCAGGCCCAGCGCCGGCTGGAGCTGGTCGCCCACCAGCGCACGCGCCTGCAGGCGGCCGTCCAGCGCCTGGGCGACGCCTTCGCCGCCAAGCTCGACCTGGAGGCGCTCACCGACATCGTCCTGCGCGGCTTGATCGAGGCACTCGACGCCGACGCCGGGCAGCTCAAGCTGAGCGGTCCACTGGATCCGCGCGTGCTCGAGGTCGCGTGCACCGCGCGCGTCGCGCCGGCACTGGAGGCGGCCACTGAGGCGACCCACGCCGACGAGCAGCCCTGCCAGCTCGAGCGCGGCGGCGTGTGGGCGCTCGCGCTGCCGTTCGGCTTCGCCACCGACATCGGCCGGGCCCGCGGCGCGCTGGCCGTCGCCCGCCGCGATCGCGCGTTCAGCGATGACGAGCGCGGGGTGATGCTCGGCCTGGTCGAGCGCGCCCGCCAAGCCGCCGCGGACATCGTCGCCCACCAGGTGTTGCGCGCCCAGGCGCTGACCGACGCGCTCACCGGGTTGGGCAACCGACGCAAGCTCGCCGCCGACCTCGACGAGCGCATGGCGGGCGCCTCCACCTCGCAACCGCTGGTGCTGATGATGTTCGACCTGGACGGCTTCAAGAGCTACAACGACACCTTCGGACACCTCGCCGGAGACGCCGTGCTCGCGCGCTTGGGCGCCAAGCTCGCCGCCGCGATCGCCGACCACGGCACCGCCTATCGCCTGGGCGGTGACGAGTTCTGCATCCTCGTGGCCGTCAGCTCGGACGAGCTCGACGGGGTCGTGGCCGCCGCCACTGGCGCGCTGAACGAGCGCGGAGAGAACTTCGCGGTGGGCGCCTCCTGGGGCGCCGTGCTGCTCCCGCACGAGGCCATGAACCTCGACCACGCACTGCAGATCGCCGACCAGCGCATGTACATGCGCAAGCGCGGCCGGACGTCGCTGGCGGTCGACCAGACGCGCGACGTCCTGTTGCGCATCATCCACGCCAAGCACCCCTCCCTGGAGGACCACTCGAGCGAGGTCGCAGAGCTGTGCCTGCGCGTGGGACGGCGCCTGGAGATGACCGGGGAGGAGCTCGACGAGCTCGCACGCGCGGCCGAGCTGCACGACGTCGGCAAGGTGGGGATCCCCGACGCGATCCTCGGCAAGCCGGGCGAGCTCAACGACGCCGAGTGGGAGTTCATGCACCAGCACACGGTGCTCGGCGAGCGCATCCTCAGCGCCGCGCCGGCGCTGCGCCCGGTGGCGCAGATCGTGCGCGCCACCCACGAGCGCTGGGACGGGCGCGGCTACCCCGACGGCCTGGCGGGAGAGGAGATCCCCCTGGGCGCGCGCATCATCGCCGCCTGCGACGCCTACGACGCGATGACCACCGACCGCTGCTACCGGCGGGCGATCGATCACCAGCACGCCTGCGAAGAGCTGCGCCGCGAGGCCGGCCACCAGTTCGACCGCGCGGTCACCGACGCGCTGCTGAACGAGCTGGGCCTGAGCGCCGCGGCCGCCGAGCAGGAGGGCGAGCACGACCCCTCCGCCGAGGAGGTCATGAGCTACCTGCGCGAGATGCTCGCCCGCCACGCCATCGCCTCGGTGCAGTAGCGCCGACTCCGGCCTCGGGCCGCACCGACGCGGAGCTCGTGCGCGGGCGTTACGGTGGGGATCGGACAGCCGCCGGCGGAGCTCCAGCGGTCAGCGATCGGATAGGAGTCATCGCATGCAGCAGCTCACCTACACGGGCCCCAACACGCTCGAGTGGCGCGAGGCCCTCGAGCCGCAGCTCAGCTCGGACGCTGCCGCGCTGGTGCGCCCTCGGGCGGTCGCCACCTGCGACCTGGACACGCTGATCATCGCCGGCGCCTCGCCGTTCGCGCCACCGTTCGCGATCGGGCACGAGTGCGTGGCGGAGGTGCTGGACGTGGGCGACGCCGTCAGCTCGTTCGCGCCGGGCGCGCTCGTGAGCGTGCCGTTCCAGATCTCCTGCGGGCAGTGCGGGCCGTGCCGGGAGGGGCGCACCTCCAACTGCGCCGGCGTGCCGTTCATGTCCACCTATGGCTTCGGGCCGGCGGTCGAGCAGTGGGGCGGCTTTCTCTCGGACGTCGTGTGCGTCCCCTACGCCGAGCACATGCTCGTGGCGCTGCCCGCCGGCGTGCAGCCGGCGACGGTGGCGAGCGCGTCGGACAACATCGCGGACGCGTGGCGCGCGGTCGGCCCGCCGCTCGCCGAGCGACCGGGGGCGGGGGTGCTCGTGATCGGCGGCGCGGGCACCGGCTCCATCGGCCTGTATGCGGCGGGGCTCGCGGTCGCGCTGGGCGCGGAGTCGGTGACCTATCTCGACTCCGACCCGCGGCGCCGAGAGATCGCCGCGGCGCTGGGCGCGGAGGCCCTCGCGCAGGCGCCCAAGCGCCTCGGGCCGTTTCCGATCACCGTCGACGCCGGCGCCGATCCGCAGCTACTGGCGCTGGCGTTGCAGGCGACCGCGCCCGACGGGCTGTGCACGAGCGTCGCCATCTACTTCGGCGAGCAGCCCGCGCTGCCGCTGCTCTCGATGTACACGAAGGGCATCACCTTCAAGACCGGCCGGGCGAACGCCCGCACGGACATGCCTCACGTGCTCGAGCTGACCGCCTCCGGGGCGTTCCACCCCGAGCTGGTGACCACCCGCGTGGTCGGCTGGAAGGACGCCGCCGATGCGCTCGTCGAGCGCGACTGGACGAAGCTGGTGATCGAGCATTGAGCGGCGCGGATCGCCCCGCGGGCGTCACTACGCGCGCGCCTCGGCGATCGCCCGCGCGAGCGCGCCGTGCCCCGCGCGCAGCACGGGCTCGCCGTGCGACACGAGCACCCGCTCGATCGGCAGCTCGAGCAGCGGGCGCATCAGTCCGGCCACTTCGGCACGGTTCGCACGCACGCGTGTGAGCCAGCTTTCCGGGCACACGCGCAGCTGCTGACCGTCGACGCCCACGAGGCGATCGCCGGCCACCAGCGCGAGCACCGCCGGCAGCCAGTACAGCGTCTCGCCCGCGCCGCGCAGCGGCCACTCCTGCACCCCCCGCGGCAGCATGTTCCACGCCCGCGGGCTGTTCGCGCGATAGCGCTCCGCTATCTGCGCGCGGTCGCGCCGGTGCCAGTGGATGGTCGTCAGCACGCTCACCGGGCGCCCTCCCACGCGCTCGTCGAGCCACTCCAGGAAGCTCTCCCGCTCCTCCGCCGCAGGCAGCAGGGGATCGAACAGCACCACCGTGTCCGGCAGCTCATACAGCACCGAGCCGACCATCTGCTCCCAGTCCGCCGAGCTCCCCGGCGTCGCCTGCGGGTTCCAATCCGGGTGCGGGGCGCTCCAGCGGAAGAGGCCGCGGGTGATCTCGATGGGAGTGCTTGCGGCGATGCGCCCCAGGCTAACGGCGCAGGCGCCGCCGAGCGGGTCCCGAGCCCGTCGCGCGGATGCAGCTCGCACCGGCGGGTCGAGACCCTTCACAAGCGCGACCACACGAGCGGCCGGGTCAGCCGCCGATCGGCGCGCGCGGGTTGCCGCCCCAGAAGATCTGCGTGCCGAGCGCATCGATCACGTTCACGAGCACGAGGTTCAGAGCCATCGACTTGGCCGTCGCCTTGCCCACCCCCACGGGTCCGCCGCTGGCCGTGTAGCCGTAGTAACAGCCCACCAGCACGATCGCCGTGGCCATGGTCATGCCCTTGATCACGCTGAACAGGAAATCGCCGGGATTCTGGAACTGCCAGAAGATCAGCAGATACCCGCCCGATGAGATGTACCCAACCTGATCCACGATCGCAATATACGACGCCAGGTAGGCCACCCCGATCGCTCCTATATACATAAAAGGAAGCACGAGCCACGACGCCAGAAGTCGCGTCGCGCACAGGAACGTCATCGAGTTCACTCCCATCACCTCCAGCGCGTCGATCTCCTCGGAGATGCGCATGGCGCCCAGCTCGGCCACGATCCCGGTGCCCACCTTCGCAGCGAGCATGTACCCGAACACCAGCGGGACCGCCTCCCGCAGGTTGCACCACGCGGCGAACACGCCCGCGTAGGCCGGCACGCCCGCCGCCTCGTTGAAGTACGCCGCCTGGATGCCACACGCGCCGAGGCCGGTGAAGAACACGAGGCCCCAGATCACCCCCGTCGAGCCGATGATCAGGATCCCCGCCTGGCGCAGCGTCTCGCCGAAGAAGCGCAGTACCCGCCCGCTGAGCACGTCGCGCACCGTGTTCCCCATGAAGCCGCCCAGCTCTCCCGTCGAGCCGAGCCATTCGCGCGGCAGTGCCAGCAGCCCGCTCATTTGAGGATCACGATCTGCGGATGTGTGGCCAGCAGGGTCTGCGTGAACACGTAGTTGAACGCCCCGAACGCCAGGAAGGAGACGACCACCGCCTCGTTCACCGCCCGACCCACGCCCTCCGCGCCGCCGGACGCGGTCATCCCTTTGTAACAGCAGACGATCGCGATGAGCGCCCCGAAGATGGACGTCTTCAGTACCGAGCCCCACAGGTCGGTGACGGTGGCGTTGTCGAACAGCCGGCTCCAGAAGGGGCCGAGCGAGCCGCCGAACTCGAGCTCGGCGATCATGCCGCCGAAGAAGCCGAACAGGATGGAGTAGATGTTGAACAGGCCGGTCACCAGCACCAGCGACAAAAAGCGCGGGACCACCAGGTTCTTGACGGGGTCCACGCCCAGCACCTGCAGCGCGTCGAGCTCCTCGCGCACCTTGCGCGCGCCCAGGTCCGCGGTGATCGCCGTCCCCCCCACTCCCGCCACCACGATCGCCGTGATCAGCGGCGCGATTTCCCGGACCACCTCGATCACGAAGAAGCCGCCGAGGAAGTCGATCGCGCCGAACAGCTTCAGGAAGTTCGCCGCCTGCAGGCCGGGCGCCCCGTAGTCGATCGCCACCGTTGACACGAGCAGCGGGAACCACACCAGGCGCAGCACGAACAGGAACTGGGAGACGAGCTCGCCGCCATAGGGGTAGGGCGGGCGCAGCGCCGAGCTGATCGTGCGGCCGGCCAGGATCATCATGTCCCCGAGCTCCTCGAGCACGTGCCGCGCCGGACTGCCCACCCGCTGGGTGACGCTGCGAACCATCAGCCACTCCTCCTCTCGGGCACTCACCGGCGGGCCTGGCAGCTCCTACCGGGCCCGCCACTGCCAGTGTACTAGATTACTAACACACTATGCAATAGCGCGGATGCGGCTAGAGTTGCAGGTGTGAGCGCGCAGCCCACCGGGGGAGCGAACGCGCCGGGGTCAGCCGAGCCGCCGGCGCTGGACCTCGCAGTCGATCGCGCCGCCGAGATACCCATCGGCGTGCAGCTCGCGTGGGCGCTCAGAACCCGTATCCGCGACGGTCAGTTCAAGCCCAGAGAGCGCCTGCCCGGCCTGCGCGAGGTGGCCGAGGCGACCGGCGTGAACGTCAACACCGTCCGCGCCGTCTACCAGCGGCTCGAGCAGGAGGGCCTGATCGACAGCCAGCAGGGCAGCGGCACGTTCGTCGCCGCCACCCCCCAGCGGGCCTCCGCGGTCGCGAGCATCGCCGCCGACGCGGCCCGCGAGGCGCACGAGACCGGCGTCGACCCGCGGGACGTCGCCGCCGCGCTGTACGTCTCGCCCGAGCGGGGCGGACAGGCGAAGGACGACGCGGCCGGGCGCCGCCGCCTGCTGCGTGAGCAGATCGCCGTGCTCGAGCGCACGCTCGGCGAGCTCGAGGCCAAACACCCGGGCGTGGCGCCCGCCACCGCATCGTCCCCGCATCGTCCCGGTAGGGGAAAGGGGGAGCGCGTACACGCGGGCATCGGCCCCACGCTGCTGAGCGTCCAGGAGCTCGAGCGGGTGCGCACGCAGCTCGTGCGCCGGCTGAGCGTCGTCCAGGCCGCCATCGACGAGCTCGGCAGCGACCAGCACGGCGAGCGCAGCCCGCGGCGGGCCGGGCATCAGAAGCGCGGAGCCCAGGGCGAGGGCGCCCCGCGGGCCACCCGAGGCGCGCGCGAGTCGCGTGCCGGCGAGGGCGAGCGCGAGGCCCCACCCCCGAGCAAGCCCGCCGGCCGCGCGCGCCCGCGGACCAGGCCCGCGCCCGCGGGAGCGTGAGCGCGATGGCTCAGACCTACTTCCTGGTCATGGTCCTGGGTCTGCCGCTGCTGCTGTTGCTGATCGCCCTGCTCGCCGGCCACCTCTACCGCGAGGGGCCCGAGGAGCTGCTCGACTGGCGACCCACCCGCTCGCTGGAGAAGGAAGCCGAGCTCGAACACGGGGAGGTGCAGCAGATGCTGTCCGCCCTCAACCGCTACCGCCGCGCCCGGGGCGCCCCGGAGCGCTCGCTCGACGACGTCACCGAACGCGCCTGGGCGGGGTTCGAGCGCTAAGGGCTCGGCCGGCGCTGCCTATCCGGCGCCCTTGCAGAACGCGATGTAGTCGACCAGCGGCTCGGGCGTTATGTCCGCGTCGCCCGTGGTCAGGAGCACCCACACTTCGAGCTTGAGCAGGTAGGCGCACGGCGCCAGTTTGGCGAAGCTCCACGATCCCGTGGGGGTCGCGGTGCCGAACAGGTTCTCACCCGGGATCGATCCCGGTTCCTCATCGAGCGTGAATTCGTATGGCCCGCCTGGCCCTTCCAGCGACACCGACACGTCCCCCAGGTTGGAGTGCGCGGCGGTGAACTGGACGGTCAGCGATTTGTCCAGACGGCTGCACGGCGCTTTGGCGAGCTCGGCGATGCCGATCGAGCACACGGCGATCTCTTTGTCGGTGGCCGGTTCTTTGCTCCACAGACCACCCTCCCAGTAGGGGTGGTGGGAGATGTCGTAGTAGAGGGTGTTGTTGATCGCGATGTGGCCGCACGTCCCCCCGTCCGTGCCTTCGCCGCTCGTGCCCTGGTTGCGGATCATCATCCTGATGCCGTAGTGCACGTCGGTCTGCAGCCACGGGTCGCCGGCACCGCCGGTGTTGGCCGATTCGCCCGCGTTCACGCCGCTCTCGTCGAGCGGCGGGAAGCTCGTCAGCGCGGTGGTCTCGAGGTTGAGCAGGCCGGTCGTGTCGCCACTCGCCGAGAACGTCCACCCGGGACCGGGCACCATCGGGGCCACCGGCGTGAGCGGCGGGACCGCGATCCAGCCTTCGCCGTCGGGGATGATGTTGAACACCGTCTGCGCTTTGTCGAGACCCGCGACGGATGGTTCGGGGCCGCCACTGATCCACACCTCGATCGTTTCTACGAACGGCGGGATGGGGATCGGCTTGAAGAAGAAGCCGATCGGCGTCGGCGCGATCTGCGCGGCGGTGACCGGCGTCCAGCTCGTCACGAGCTGTTCCCCGTCGTCCGAGGTCTGGATCGTCTCGAAGCGATACTCGATGAGGGGCGCGCCTTCCACCGGGACCAGAGCGCCGTTCAGGCGCAGCGTGTTGAAGAACGCCCGCGCTTCGGCGAGCGTCAGCCCGCTGCCCGAGTTCGGAGGAGCCGGGGACACACTCACGGGTACCCCTTTTTCCCGTCCCTGGCTGTGAACGTCGGTGGCGTAGGTGAGGCCGCCGATACAGGTGAACACCCCGGTGCTCTGGGGAGGGCTGACGCAGATGCAGAAGAGCTGGCAGCGCAGGAAGCACACCCAGTGGCAGAACTGGATGCAGTAGGGCTCGAAGTCGAGCTTCTCGACGAGACCCTGGACCGTCTCCACGTCCTCGCGGAGCACCGCTCCGGCCAGGCGCTCGAGCACGCCCTGCTCGCCGGCGAGCCTGCCACCCGCCCGCGCGAAACCGAGCATCTCCTCGATCGCGGACGCGGGCAGCTCGAGCGGAAGCACCCGGCAGAAGCCGAGGCACACGAGCATGCACCGCCAGCCGCAGAACCACTCGCAGATGAGTCGCCCGGCGGCGACGAGCCCGACGTCCGCGAGCACGGCGCTGAGCCGCTCGCAATCGCTGGCGCCGACCGCCTCGACCGCCGCCGCGAAGCTTCTGTCCTCCGCCGCCAGCCTGCCAATCGCCTGTCCCGCGGCCTGCAGCTCGCCGACCAGCTCCGGCCGGCCCACCGCCAGCGGCTGGCACACCACGCCGCACACGAGCCGGAAGTACACCGTGGACGCCCAGTGGCAGAGAAGATGGGAGAAAGTCTCAAAGCCGGCTTGCTTCACGAGCGCGGCCCACGCGGCGGCGTCACGCTCCTCGATCGCGAGCGCGACCTGGCGGACGAGCTCCTCGTCGGCGCTGAGCTTCACCACGACCTCGGCGAACTCGCGGACGTCGGGCGGCTCCGCCTCGAGCGGCGGCGGCCCGGACAGCTCGAGGCACAAGAGGACGGATTCCTTGCTGCGCAACCAGTGACAGACGACCTCACAGCGCTCGGCGAGTCCGTGGCGCGCGAGCAGCATCTGCATCGATTCCCCATCCAGCGCCCGGAATGCGTCCACGGCCGCACGGAACGTCTCCTCGTTCTCGGCGAGGAGCGCCATCGCCTCGGCTCCCTCCTGCACCTCGCTCAGCAACACCCGGTCCGGCGATAGGTCAGCCATGGCAGTCCGTTTCCAATCTATTGGTGAGCTCTCACTGGCAGGCAGAGAACGAGGCCAGCGCGACAGGGCACACTTTCATACATTTACGCCCAACTTCCGCCAATGGACGAATGTTCGATGTGAAATCGCCCGGGGGGCCGGGCGGACGCACGCGTCAGTCGGGGCTGGCCCGCGTCAGTCGGGGCTGGCGCGCGTCAGTACCGAGATCGTTCGATCTCGGCGAGCGTGAAACCCGAGCTCTTCGTACAGGCGGATCGCGTTGGTGTTGTCGTTCAGGACATGCAGGAAGACGTGTTCGGAACGACCGTGGATGTCGGCGACGAGCGCGGACACGAGCCGTGAGGCCAGTCCGCGACCGCGCTGGGTGGGTGCGGTGCACACGGCGCTGATCTCCGTCCAGCCGTCGAAGTGCATGCGCTCGCCGGCCATCGCGACCAGCGCACCGTCGCGTCGGATCCCGATGTACTTGCCGAGCTCGATCGTCCGCTCGAGGAACGGCCCGGGCTCGGTCTCTCGAACCAGCTCCAGCATCTCCGGCACGTCAGCCGCGCCCAGGGTGAGCGCCTCGGGATCGTGGGCCCCGCAGGCATGCGCTCCGACCATCTGCACGAGCTCGAAGGTGTGGGTCACCTGCAGTGCCTCGGGTAGCGGACCGCCATCGTGCACGGTCGCGGCCAGCCCTCCGGGCGGCACCAGCTCGATCGCGTCACGCCAGTCAGCACTCGACGCCTCCGGCGGGAGCGCGAGGAACGGCGCGACATCGGCGGCGTAGCGGAGCGCGTTACCGCTACGCCGCGCAAATCGCGAGTGAGCACCCGACAGGGCCGCATACACCGGGTTCTCGAGCCGGACGTCGTCTAGCGCAAGCATCACCCAAGCGTAGGCGATCGCCGGCCGGCGGGACACCGGGGGCAGGTGCACGCGCCCTACGATGACTCGCGGATGAGCGCGGACGACATGGTCGAGATCCCGGCGGGGCGTTTCCGGATGGGCTCGGTGGACTTCTATCCCGAGGAGGGGCCGGTTCACGAGGTGGAGGTGGGCGGCTTCGAGATCGACCGCGGGCCGGTGACCGTGGCGCAGTTCGCGCGGTTCGCCGAGCAGACGGGCTACACCACGCTCGCCGAGCGCCCGCCCGATGCCGAGCAGTACCCGGACGCCGACCCGTCGCTCCTGGGCGAGGGATCGGTGGTGTTCCATCCGACGGCTGGGCCCGTGCCGCTCGACGACCCGGGTCGCTGGTGGTCGTACGTGCTCGGGGCGAGCTGGCGCCGACCGTGGGGGCCCGACAGCGACAACTCCCAGCGGGCCGATCATCCTGTCACCCACATCGCCTACGAGGACGCCGAGGCATATGCGGCGTGGGCGGGCAAGGAGCTGCCGAGCGAGGCCGAGTGGGAGTACGCGGCGCGTGGCGGGCTCGACGGCGCGATCTTCGCCTGGGGCGATGAGGAGCGGCCCGAGGGGGAACTGGTGGCGAACTTCTGGCAGGGGGAGTTTCCCTGGCAGAACACCGGCGCCAAGCGCTGGCGGGGGACCTCGCCGGTGGGCCTGTTCCCCGCCAACGGCTACGGGCTGCTGGACGTCACCGGCAACGTGTGGGAGTGGACCAGCGACCTGTACGCGACCCACGGCGCGGCTGCGGAGGGCGCCGAGCGAGCGTGCTGTGGAGCGCCCCCGGATGACCCGCGGATGGCAACTCCCGAGCAGAGCTGTGACCACGGGGAGCCCGCAGCGCACATCCCGCGGCGTGTGATCAAGGGCGGCTCACACCTGTGCGCACCGAACTACTGCCTGCGCTACCGGCCCGCCGCCCGCCAACCGCAGGCGATCGACACGTCCACCAGCCATCTTGGGTTTCGGTGTGTTGTGAGAGCTGGGCGGGACGTTACTGTTCTACGGGCTCGATCGCACCGGGCTCGTGGGTGTTGACGACCTCGCCGACCTGGTTCTCGCGCTGTTGCAACGAGACTCGGCCGACACGACCCTCGAGCAGCGCTCCAATCGACTTGAGGTCGCCGCCCGTGCTCGCGAGTTCCTGACGACTGACGCCCCACCCGTACAAATTGCGGATTGCCGCAGCGTTCTCGCCGCCCTCACGAAAGTCATACGTCTCCGGACAGACCTTCTTGCCGTCGTCCTCGCCACCCACGACGATGCAGAGCGGACGGATCGACAAGCCGTCTTCGGCGACCTGCACCTCCGCGATCCGCAGCGTGTACTCGCCGGGGTCGAGCAGCACCACCGGTTCCTCCGCAAACCGCTCCAACCAGTCCTCGTCCACCGCGGACTCCTCACTCGGTAGGTGTTTGACCGCTTCGCTCCGATCCGCAGCGACACCCTACCGGTCGGTGGGTACCCAGCCTCACCACGTGCCGTGGCCGCGGACCCGAGCCGGCGCTAGTTGGTGAGCCCCGCGATCCCGTTTCGCATCAGCACCGCGGCGAGCAGGAGGAGGATCACCGCGGCGATCGTCCTGGCGTTGCGCTCGAGCCACTCCCGCACGCGCGTGAGCAGACGCTGAGTGGGCCCACGCGCTACTGCAAGCGCAACGAGGGCAACCGAGAGGGGCAGCAACGACACGATCGCAAACCCGAGCCACTCGAGGATGTATTCGCCGGCGCTCGGGTTCGTCTGGGAGATGTCCTTCAGGGCCAGCGGGATGAACGCGCCGGGATTCGCCAGCGTGGCGCCGGCGGCGATGATCGCGATCACGGGCGAGGCGGCGACCTTGCTCATCTGATCGATCATGCCGGCCACCCTTTTGGGGTCGCGGGGCCGCCGCAGGAACCGAACGACGCGAGAGCATCGCAGCGAGCGCCACGAGCACCAGCTCGGTATCGACCGACGTCATCGAGCCAACCTATGTGTCGAGCCGCGAGGCCGACGGGTTTCAGCGGCGATGGACCGCGCGACTCGTCATACCTCCTTCGGCTCGCCGAGCACCACGAGGCCGTGGATGCAGACCACGCAGACGGCAAAGATGCCGAGCGCCCACCAGGGGTGCGCGCCGCCTACATCGAGCAGTGCGCCGATCGCGCCGATGCTGGCCGCCACGAGCCCGATGACACGCCCATAGGTGTTGCCAGCAAAGAGAGAGAACGCGGCAGTGAGCTGGATGACACCCAGAATGATGGTAATCCACCCCCACGTGTGCAGGCTCGAGAAGACGTACTGCGTGTCGTTGACAAAGAAGCTGGCATTCCCGACCGCTGCGATCCCGTAGATGATGTTGAGGACGCCCGCAATCATCAGTAGGATTCCCACGAACAACGCGCTACCCACGCCTCGCATTTGCTCCCCTTCCGTTACGGATTAGTTCAGCGCCAAGACGACCGATAGCTCGCACGGCAAGCGGTCGTGGTCGGTGGCGGATCCCAGTCAACCAGCACGGCCTTCGGGGAACATCACCCCGATCGGATGAGCCCGGCGAGTACCAGCGGCCCTCGACGACGAGAGCCCCGAGGATGTCGTGGTGACGCTCACGAACCCGCTGCTCGAGGGTGAGGACCTCACCTACACCGCGGTCATCGAGCCCAAACACGAGCAACGCGATCGCGCTCCCGATCGAGGCGATCGAGCTCAGATCGAAGCCCAGCGCGAGGACGGATACCAGCGCGGCCGTGGCGGCACCGCCGTCGTCTTGCCATAGCCGGCGGGGGCCGCCACGAGTGTGAGCGTCGAGCCTTCCTCGGCGCCCAGCGCACCGAAGATCTGTGGCCTGGCAATCATCCGCGGTCACACCCCGTATATGGCCAGCTTCGCCTCGGCGAGCAGCAGCCCCTCGGTCCGGCTCGGTTGTTGGTTGCTCGGCAAGTGCACCCCAGTATCTACCGTCGCCAGCAGCCAAGATAGCGCGCCGGAGGGCGTGTGCTCGCGTTCCACTTCTAGTTGCACTCTGTCAGAAGAAAGGAAATTGTTCCCCGAACACCTGTTCGCTGCGGTCGGAGTCGAGCGGCCGGAGCCTCTCGCCACGCTCTGAAGCAGGCCAGTCCGCTCACGTGTAGTCGCCGTCGACGAACGCTTCTGCGGCCTCGCCCACCGCTGCGAAGTCTCCGTGGCCGAGTCGGTCGATCGGCCGGTCGAACCCGAGCAGGCGATTGCGGGCCATCAGCCAGCTGCGCGTGGCCTCGGCCGAGTACGCCTCGCGGAGGATCTGGGCGATCGTGCGAAGGTCGTCGATACGCTCCTCCAGGCGCGTCCGCTTTGGGCGATCCTCCTCAGAGAGCAGTCGACGGATCGTCCGAACGCCAGCCTATCGATCCCGTAGGCACACACGCGCTCACTCAAGCCTTGTCCTGTCCGGTCGATCATGCTAATGTAAGCTTGTAAGCAAGTAAGCCGCCGGCTGGAGGCATCATGAGCGAGCGCACCACCAAGAGCATCCGCATAACCGAGGAGGCTCAGCGCCTGCTTCGTCTCGTCTCTGCCTTCGAGGATCGCACCGAAGGCGCCATCGTCGAGGACGCGCTCGCCGCGTACCTCCAGATGCGCTCCCTCGGCTACAGCGGCGTCCTCCCGGAGGCGCGCGAGCTCGCCCACGCGACCCCCGAGTCCGTTGGCGACACCGTGCAGCGGCTCACCGACGCCATCGAGCAGGCCCTCCGTAACGGGCAGCACGCCCCCCAGCCCGGCGCCGCCAAGCAGCGCCTGCGCGAGCGCCAGCGCGCGATCGCTGGCAGCTAGCTTCTCTCTGCTCGCTGGTGCGTCTCATATCCTCCCGGGGTGTTTGCACGCTGGCTGACCAGTCGCTGCTGGACTGATGACGTACCGAAGCTCACCACCGCACTCGCCTATCTGCCGGACGAGGCGCGCGAGCGCGAGCGCTGGCTGCGGAACGGCGAGATCGAAGCGCTGTTCTCGCACCTCGCCGGCCACCCGTCCGTCGAGGACTACGCCTGGGATCAGCCGCCGCACCCCGAGTGGTTCCTGTTCGCGCAGGTCGAGTTCCTCGGCGGTCCCGTGTCTCCGGGGGACTGGCTCAAGCGAATCTGCAACGACGCCACGAGCGGGACCCGGCCGGCACTTATCACCTGAGCGCGCTCCATCCCCGCGACGGTCGCCCTCGATTCGCCACGCTCGACAGGCTCCTCGGATCGCGTCGAGGGCTGGGGCACGAACGCCGCGTCGACGAGCCTCTCCCGGACTTGGCTGTCGATGACGGTAGGCAGGCGGACACCGCTGAAGCTCAGCCTCGTTCGACCGAGACGACCAACTCTCGTATGTCCGGCAATGCGTAGCGCACCGTCAACGGGCGCGGTCGGCGATCTCCTGGAAGGGATCGGCCGTGTCGCTTTCCTTCAGGAAACCGACGGACGGAGGGGTGGTTCCCCGCTATGCCGGATGTCATGGCTCGAACTCGCGCGCAAGCTCGGGGAACTGCCGGATGACCTCGTAAGGGCCTGGGATCGCGGGGGTGTCGCGGCTGGCTCAAAGCTCGAAGTTCTCGATCACGACGAGCTTGTGAGCGTGGGGCTGCTCACCTGCGATAGCTGTGCCGTGATCGAGGTGGGCCCGGCCTCGCGCCAATCCGCGACGGAAAACACCACGATGGCGGAGCGGCTGGCGGTCGTGATCGGTCGAGGACCGTGGTCAATCACCACGGCCTGCGGGAACGTCACCCCGATCGGATGAGCCCGCCGAGCAGCAACGGCCCTACGCTCCTCTTGCAAATCTACGAGCGAGGTGATCCAGATGCCATCAGAGCCGGCAGGCGAATCTAACGAGTTCGAGGCGCTGTTCGCGCAGGGGGTCACGAGCGCCGAGGGGGCTCTTACACTTCATGGCCTCGCGCCCTCCACGCTGATGTTCTCCGACCGGCCCGAGCGGATCGTCGGCCACCTCACGTCAGGACAGTTCATCGAAGGCTGGGGACACGGGAAGAACAGCTTCCTCGACGATCCGCCGAACGCTGTGCTCTCGTTCCTCGATGTCGACGACGAGAGCCCCGAGGATGTCGTGGTCACGCTCACGAACCCGCTGCTCGATGGTGAGGATCTCACCTATACGATTGATGTCCTCGACGGCGCACTGCCCACCACCACGGGCCCCTGCTCGCTGTTCATCGACCCGATCGGCAGGCCGCTGAGCCCGGTGTCCGTGATGGGTGCGCGCAGACGCGGCCGGCGGAGGGCTCGACGGCTCTAGCGCCGAACGAGCTTCAGCGGCCGCTGCTGACGATGCCCCAGAACCGCCGAGTGCCCCACCTAACGATGGCCGAGCGGGCGGCTCGCGGCAAGGCGGCTCGCGCGGAGGTACCGCGCTCCAGTCACGCAGTCTTTGAACCAGCGCCGAACCGCGTTGATCCGATCGTGCTGCTCGAGCGCCAGGCGCAGACACGCGTGCCCGAGCTAGTGCCGATCCGCTACGGACGCATGCTCGTGTCGCCGTTCACGTTCTACAGGGGTGCGGCGATGATCATGGCCAGCGACCTGGCCTCGACGCCGCGCTCGGGACTCACCGTCCAGTGCTGCGGAGATGCGCACCTGTCGAACTTCGGCGTCTTCGCCTCGCCCGAGCGGCGCCTCGTGTTCGACGTCAACGACTTCGACGAGACGCTCCCGGGTCCGTGGGAGTGGGACGTGAAGCGTCTGGCCGTGAGCATGCTGATCGCCGCCCGCGACAACGGCTTTGCCGTCAAGGACCAGGACCAGATAGTGCTCTCCACCGTCGAGGAATATCGGACGGCGATGGCGCGCTTCGCCGCGATGAAGAACCTCGAAGTCTGGTATGCCCGCCTGGACATCGAGATTGCGCTTGCGGAACTCGGCCCCCAGCTCGCCCCCGCGATGGTGAAACGCACCAAGAAGAACCTGGCCAAGGCCCGTACACGCGACAGCATGTCGACTTTCTCCAAACTCACGCGCGTCGTGGACGGCGAGGCGCGTATCGTCTCCGAGCCGCCCTTGATTGTGCCGCTCGATGAGCTCGCGCAGGGCTACGAGCTCGATCAGATGTTCGACTGGCTGCGCGATCTATTGCGCTCCTTCCGCGAAACGCTCGTGCACGACCGGCGCGTGCTGCTCGAGCAGTTCCGCCTAGCCGACTTCGCACGCAAGGTCGTGGGCGTCGGGAGCGTCGGCACGCGCGCCTGGATCGCACTGATGCTCGGCAACGACGGCCAGGACCCCCTGTTCCTGCAGATGAAGGAGGCCGAGGCCTCGGTGCTCGAGGAGTTCCTCGGACCAAGCGTGTTCGAGAACCACGGCGAGCGGGTGGTCGCCGGGCAGCGGCTGATGCAGGCCAGCAGCGACATCTTCCTCGGCTGGCTGCACGTCGAGTCCGCGCCCGACGGCCAAGCGCGGGACTTCTATGGCCGACAGCTGAAGGATTGGAAGGGCTCGGCCGAGATCGAGCAGATGATCCCGAAGGGAATGGCTCATTACGGCCGGTGGTGCGGCTGGACGCTCGCGCGTGCGCACGCCCGCAGCGGTGATCGGAGAGCGATCGCCGCCTACCTCGGCAAGAGCCCAACCTTCGATCGCGCGATCGTCGAGTTCTCCCACGCCTACGCCGAGCAGAACGAGCGCGATTATCGGGCTCTGGTCGCGGCAGCCGCATCGGGCCGCGTCACCACCGAGACGGGCTTGTAGCCTCGATCCATGTCGCTTGTGAATGCTCAGGCGGCGTAAGCGCTCGAACGCTTCCGCTCGGGTCAGCGCGCTCCTCACCTTCTCGACGTCACCGTCGAGGCCGACGACGATCAGCGCCGCATGCCCCGGATCGAGCGAGGCGCCTACCTTGCGTGCTTCGCCGCGATTGGTGCCGCGCGCGGCGTGGCCCATCGCTGCGCCCACCGCGGCTCCCGAGCCCGCCACAACTGCCGGCGCCGTCACCGGCATCAGGATCGCCACGGCGGCCCCCGCCACGAGGCCCAGCCAGCCCCCGTGCTCGGTCGGCTTCTCTGTCTTGGCGACCTTTACCTGACCGTCCGCGGCCTGCCGCGTCGCACGAGCCGAGGTCGCCGCTGGCGTGGAGCTTCTTGACCATGTCGAAATCGGCTTCAGCGTCGGAAAGGCCGGCGTAACTCCCGGCGTAAAAGAAGGTCGTTTTCTCGCTCATCGCCTTCCTCTCTGCGGATCGCGCGCTAAGTCCTCGTCAGCCGGGCGTGTCGCTGGGTGGGTTGTTGCTTCGGCGGCGCCGAATCAGGGTGACAAGCCAGATCGCCCCGCCAGCGGCGGCGGCGCCGATCAATGCCCAGGCCCACCCTGGCAGCCTGCTCGATTCGGAGGAGGGTTCTTTGCTCGCGGCCGCCGCGGCGCCAGCGGCTGCCGCGGCCGGAGCATGACTCGTCGAAGTCGTGCTCGTCGCTGCGGGGGCGGTGACGGTCTGCGTATGGACCACCGTGTTGGTCTGTGTGGGTGTGGTCACGGTCGTTGTCTGCGACGGCTCGGTGACTGTCTTTGTTTGTGTGACCGTCTTCGTCTGTGGCGGCGTGGTGTTCGTGGAGGTGGGAGTCGTCGGTGTGGTCGCGGTCGTCGACTTTGTCTGCTCCGCTGCAGTCGCGGTCTGGTTCTGGGGGGGCTGGGTCTCTTGCTTGGCCTGCGTGGCAGCGGGCGTACTGTTGCTCGTGCTCGCGGTGGCAGCCTCGGTACGGCTGGAGACTGTCTGACTAAGGCTGCTGGCAACGCTCCCCGTCCCGCCCGAGCCACATCCGGCCAAGGCGAGTACGGACATGCCCAGCACCACGCTGATCTGAAGGGGCCAGCACGTCACATTCTTGCCGCGGCGACGGCGAAGAGCCGTACGACCGTACCGCGGGCCAGGCGCGCGCTTATGTGCGTGGCTGATCATCTGGGACTCCCTCATGAGACGATTGCCGGCTCCGGGCTGAAGCACTTGATCGGCCGTGATATCGCACCGGAACCCGGAGACAGCCGAAAGCAGAAACGCAGGTCCCGGGGCCGAAGCGGGTCCGCCGCGATCTCGAGCGGCCTTGCACGCAAAGACCCTGGGCCAAGGCTCAGGCTTCTTCGAGCCTGCCACCGTAGGCGATAAGCGCGGAGATCACGAACATGTCAACCGTGAATGTTTCGGTGGACCTCCCGATTCGGGTTCGTTGAACCGGGCTGCAGCTTCCGGTCATATGACCGCCGTTTACACGCTGGCGGGCTCCTTGGGGCTGAGCGCCTCCTGTAGCTTGGCGGTGTCCTCATCGGAGAGCGAAGTCTTGATGACAGTGCCGTGATACTGCTCGAGAGCCGCGATCGCCTTATCCGGCGTCGCCTTCTCGATGATCATGAACAGAGCTGAAGTGCCGGGCTGAACATAGTCGCGCACTTGCTGCTGGAACCCCTCATCGATCATGTCCTTGCCGAGGTGCCCGAACAACGCACCGAGACCTGCGCCGATCGCCCAGCCGGCAAATGGGATGAAGAAAAGCAATCCGAACAGCAGGCCCCAGAAACCGCCCCACACAGCCCCGCCGGCGGTGGATGAGCCACCATGCGTCGTCGTGACGTGATACTTGCCAGTGTCATCGCGGGAGATTGCCGCGACCTGGTCGGCCTGAATGACCAAGTCGCGTTCCAGGTTTTGCACGGTCTGCCGTGCACGGTCGGCGGTAGCCTGATCGGGATAGCCAATCGCAACGAGCGTCGCCATAGCGACCTTCCTTTCGTGTTGCGCTAAGTGAGCCTGGCCTGACGACCCGTCTTGATCAGTCGGCTGGCGTCGGAGCCAAGCGCTGTCGGTCGTTGCACGGTAGCGCGAGGTGTGCAGTGGCACATCACCCCGATAGGGTGATCAACGGCGCTCGCTCGCTCTTATGTCCTGTAGCGCGGCGTCGAGCGTCGGATAGAAGTGATCGCGGTCGAGGGTCTCCATCAGGCCGTAGCGCAGCGTGAGGTCCTGTAGGCGGCTGCGCATCTCAGCAAACGCGAGGTGGACCCCGGCGGCGTTCAGCTCGCTGTCGAGCTGCTCGAGCATCTCGGCGGCGGTGACGTCGACGTCGGTGACAGCCTCGCACTGCAGGACGATCCAGTGGGGATTGCGCTCACGGACGAGTCGTCGAATCTGTTGGCGGAACGAGCCGGCGTTTGCGAAGAACAGTGGCGCCTCCCAGCGGTAGACCACGACGTCCGGGAGCTGCTCGGCGTGCGGGTAGGTGTCGAGATCGTGCCAACCCGCGATCGCGTCGACTCGTCCCAGCACGGCGCCGTGCGGCCACCAGTTGCGCCGGAAGAACAGCAGGATCGCGAGCGCCACAGCCACCACGATCCCCTGCAGCACACCGAGCAGCATCACGCCAGCCGTCGCGACGAGAGATACACCAAAGGCGCTGCGGCGGACCTGGAGGTAGCGGCGCAGGATGCCAACGTCCATCAGTGACAGCGCCGCAACGATGACGACCGCGGCAAGGGCGGTCTCCGGTAGATCGGCCAGCAGCGAATTCAGGAACAGCAGGAGCACCGCGACGAGGCCGGCGCCCACGAGACCGGTGACCTGGCTCTTGGCTCCCGACTGCTCCGCCACCGCGGTCCTCGAGCCGCTGGTGGACACGGCGAACCCCTGAAACAGCCCCGCGGCGATGTTCGCCGCGCCCATTCCGATCATCTCCTGGTTTGGCTCGACCTCTTCACCGCGCCGGGCAGCGAAGCTGGTCGCGGTCGCGATCGTGTCGGTGAGAGACACCAGCGTGATGCCGATCGCGGCGATCAGCAGCGCGGGGACATCGCCGGCGCTCGTCCAGGGAAGGGTCGGAGCCGGAACGCCCTGGGGCAGCGCGCCAACAGTCGCCACGCCGTGATCGGCGAGCCCGAAGACCGCGGAAGCCACCGTGGCGCCGACGACCGCGATCAAAATCGCCGGCAGGCGCGTGGTGAGGCGCGGCAGCACGAGGAGAAGCACGAGCACCGCGATGCCGACGATGAGCGTCGTCGTCTCGGTCTGGTCGAGGCCGTCGACGAATGCGCGGAGCTCGTCGAGGAACGAATCGGCGTGCGTGGAGAAGCCGAACAGCTTCGGCAGCTGTCCCACTATGATCGTGATGCCCAGGCCGTTCATATAGCCGACCTGCACCTCCTTGGAGAGGAGGTCGGCGACGAACCCGAGCTTTCCAAGCCCCAGGCCGATCTCGGTGAGGCCGACCAGCACCCCCAACATGCCGGCAAGTGCGATCGCGGTCCCCGAGCCTCCGCCGGCCAGCAGCGGGGTGATCGCGGCGAGGATCAGCGGCGAGATGGACGAGTCGGGGCCCAGCACGAGGACCCGCGAGGGGCCGAACACCGCATAGCCGACCAGGCACGCGATCGTCGTGTAGAGGCCTGTGACCGCGGGGAGTCCGGCCAGCTGCGCGTAGGCCATGCCCTGCGGGACGAGGATCGCCGCCAGAACGACTCCAGCCAACAGATCCGGTCGCAGCCAGGCGCGTTGATAGGTGCGGATCGCGCGTACGCCAGGCACCCAGCGCTCGACCTGGCTCGGCTCCGCCGCGCTCATGGCTTGTCGATGCCGGAGGCCAGGCGCGAGGCGAGTACGCCAGAGCCGATGCCGATCGCGGCGCCGCCCGCCACGTCGCTCGGGTAGTGCACGCCCGTATGAACGCGCGAGTAGGCCACGGCGCAGGCCAACGGACCCAGCAGGAGCAAGAGTCCTGGCAACTCGCCGCAGGCGCCCGTGGCGAACGCGAACGCGGCTGCGCTGTGTCCCGAGGGGAACGATGACGAGCGCGGCATGCGAATGAGCGTAGGGGCGGGATGCCCGCTTGGCCGACGTCTTCTTGCCAGCAGCTTGACGGGTCCGTTCGCCAGGGCTGCCGCGATCGCGACTGCGAGGATGCCGCGGCCGGCGGCCCTCCGTCCGGGATGTCCCCCGCAAGCAGCGAGCGCGCCTGCAACGAGAAGCCATAGTCGGGAGTAGTTGGCCGCCCGCGTGAGCACCACCAAGGTCCGGTTCAGGTCCGGGGAGCGCATTCGGACGGAGCGCCGCATCAGCCATTGGTCCAGGCGCTGGACGGGCCTGGCCATCAACGGACATCCTGGTGTGGGTGCCCAGATGTGGCGTTCCTCGAGGAGCTCACGACGTACGCCGCCCAGCCCGTCCCGAGCAGCATGCGGGCCGGCCTGGAAGTGGACGTCTCACCTGCCGGCCGCCACCCGCAGCAACGCGCCGAGGTTGTCCCTCGTGAGCGCCACGGCGCGGGCGGCCGGTGCCAAGCCCGCCCCGCGGGGCAGGCGCACGCGTAGCGCCCCGGGCATCGACACGAAGCGCAGCGGCGGCTCCAGCACGAGCGCCTCGCCATCGAGGCCGACCTCGACAGGTCCGCCAGAGCTGACCTCGAACGCCGGCGTCGACCAAGACATCACGCCGGGAAAGCGCTCCGCCTGACCCACCAGCTCGAGCGCGACGAGCCTCGACACGTCCGACGGCGCGCGCACCCGCGCGACCGTAACGCCAAGCGTGCCCGTGTCGATCCGCGCGCGTGTGCCTGCGCCCGACAGGTGCGTGAGCTGATACGGGTTGTTCGAGACGAGGATCAGCGGCGCGTCGCGGCAGCTGCTCCCATCCGGCGAGGTGAACTCGAGGTCGATCGCCTCGGCGTCGGGGCCGAGCAGGTCCGGAAGCATGCGCGTCCAGGTCTCGAGCTTGGCGTCGCGGTAGGCGTCGGATTGGACGACCTTCGCGTACACGCCCAGCGAGGCGTTGTTGACAAACACGCGATCGTTGACCCGCGCCAGGTCGATGCGCCGCTCGATCCCGTCCGTGAAGGCATCGAGCGCGCCCACCACGTCGTCACGATCGAGGCCCAGATCGAGCGCGAAGTGATTCCGCGTCCCTGCCGGGATGCAAGCGTGCGCCACCCCGCGCCGCGCCGCGACGGTCGCCACGAGCGCCTGGGATCCGTCGCCTCCAGCCATCCCGACGACCTGTGCGCCGCGCGCGATGGCGTCCTCGGCCAGGCCCTGCAGGTCATCCCCGCGTTCGAGCACGATCGACTCGATGTCTCGCCGCCGAGCCTCGCCTGCAAGGTCAAAGCGCCCCGCCTGCCCGCCACCCGACCACGGGTTGATGATCAGCACACCCTGGCGCGCTGCGCCCACCACAGTGGTCGCCGCCGCCACCGTGCGAGCCGCCGCCTCCCCCGTCCGCCCAAGCGCGTAGCGCGCAGCAAGGCCGAAGAGCGCGAGCAGCAACAGCAACGCGGCGAGCACCAGCACTCCCTGCCAATGCGTAGCGACCAAGGCAGTCAAACCCACCGCCGCCAGCCCTCCAACGGCGGCGCCGAACACGCGCGGAGCGCCACGCACCGTCAGCGCGAACCAGATCGCAGCGCTCGCCGCCAGCACCAGACCAACCGCCAGCGCCGCGATCACCACATCGCCCGCCAGCGCGACCGCCGCAACCACGACCATCGCAGCCGGCGCGAGCAGTGCCACCACCGCGGCAACCCGCAACAGCCACGAAGTGCGGCGCTCGGTTCCGCCGCTGGGGACGATCAACGCTGAGCTCGGTCCAGTCGTGCGGTTGTCAACTCGGCGTTCAGACGGTCGGCTCGCGGCTAGCGGCGGCCTGCTCGAGAGCGCGCCCCGATGACGATCTCGGATCTCGCTTCCAGATCACGTCGAGCGCGATGCTGACGAGCATGATCACCGCCATCGCGATCAACGTCTTGGGCTCGTGTATGAGCGTCGTGAGCACAAAGGTCGCGAGCACGGCGACGGTCGAGAGGACCGAGGCGCAAAGCACCCACACGTTCGCGCCGGTCTCGGCGCGTAGCCCGAAGTGGCCGATCGTCACGAGCGCAAACACGAGCAACGCGATCGCGCTCCCGATCGAGGCGATCGAGCTCAGATCGAAGCCCAGCGCGAGGACGGATGCCAGGGCGGCCGTGACGACCAGCCCCATCGGCAGGCGGTTCCCCAGCCGGCGACCGAGCGCCGGCGGGAACTGTCCAACGGCAGCCATCTGCTCGCACAGGCCAGGAGCGGGATAAAGCCCGGCGTTGGTCGCGCCGGCGGTGGCAAACAGCGCCGTGACGCTCATCAGCCAGTACCCCGCCTTACCGAGCGACGGTTCCGCTGCGACGGCAAGAGCCGTTCCACCGGATGAGATGACCTTCTCGACGGTGAGCGTGCCGAATACTCCGAGTGCCACCGCGACGTAGATGATGGTGGCGATGCCGAGCGCCAGGTACATGGCGCGGGGAAGCTGGCGTGCGGGCTCCTCCAGGTCCTTCGCGGTGAATGTGATCACACCGAAACCCAGGAAGGCGAAGAACGTCAGCGCGACGCTCGAGATGATGTCGCGGAAACGCGGATAACCGGAGAACGCGAGTAGATGAGGGTCCATGTTCACGATCGTCACCGCCGCGAACAGTGTCAGGATGCCGATGACGACGTAGACGACGGTCGTCTGCACCTTTGCGACCGCTTGGGAGCCTGCGACGTTGAGGCCACTCATCGCCAGGATCAGGAGCACCGCGAAGACCTTGATCGATGTGCTGTTGTGGCTGGCGAACGCGCCGCTCGCGTAGCTTCCGAACGAGACGGCCACCATGCCGACGATGATCGCGTTGGTGGCGAGCACGAGCCACGCGACGACGCCGGCGATGTGGCCGCCGCGAAAACCGCGCACGACGTACTCGAGCAGGCCGCCCGCGGAGGGGTACTTCGCTCCGAGCTTCCCGAACGAGTACCCCTGCAAACCGGCGACGATTCCAGCGATCAAGAAGGACAACCAAACGGCAGCGCCAGCGACTTCGCCAGCTGCTCCCAGCAGCGAGAAGATCCCGGCGCCGACCATCGCGCCGACTCCGATGAACGCAGCCTGGCGGATGGTCAGCGGCACAGCGCTAGGCCTCCACCGAGGCGTCTGCGTACTCGACTCCGGCGTGATCCGCGCTGATCGATGTCCCGGCGTCGCCACTGACGAGCTTCGCGGCGTCTGCGATCGAACCGATCACCGCGCGACCTCCGGTCCTTTCCACGAAGGCGCAGGCCGCGGCAACCTTCGGCCCCATCGAGCCGGTGGCGAACTCGCGTGTGGCCAGATGCGCCGGTCCGGCACGACGAATCGCGCGCTGCCGTGACGTGCCCCAGTCGAGGTACACGGCATCGACGTCCGTGATGATCGCGAGCAGGTCGGCGCGGATGTCGCCGGCCAGCAGGGCGCTGGCGAGGTCCTTGTCGATGACCGCCTCGACCCCTACCAGGCGCCTACCCGCGGGAACCGCTTCGTCGGCATAGGCGACCGGGATCCCGCCGCCGCCAGAGCAGACGATCACCGCGCCACGGTCGAGTATCCACCCGATCGGATCGAGCCCGAAGATGCGGCGGGGCAGTGGAGAGGCCACCACGCGGCGCATTGCCTCGCCGTCGGCCTTGAACTCCCAGCCTTTGGATGCGCGCAATCGCTGAGCCTCCTCGGCGCTGTAGAGCGGGCCTATCGGCTTGGTCGGATCGCCAAACGCAGGATCGGCGGGATCCACTTCTATCTGGGTCAGCAGCGTCACGACGGGCTTCTCGAGCGGCAGCTCGTTGCCGAGTTCCTGCTGCAGCACGTAGCCGATCATCCCCTCGGTCTCGGCGTCGAGAACATCGAGCGGGTATGGCTCGACGTCGGCGTAGGAGGCGCCCTGAAGCGCCAGCAGTCCGACCTGCGGACCGTTGCCGTGCGAGATCACCAACTCGTGCTGATGCGCGACCGGCGCAAGGGCGCGCGCCGCTGCGCGGACGTTGCGGCGCTGATTCTCAGCGGTCAGCGCTTCGCCTCGCTGCAGGAGCGCATTGCCGCCGAGTGCAGCGACCACCCGCATGATCAATTCTCCAGTGTGGCGACGATAACCGCCTGGGCCATGTGCCGGCTGGAATCAGGCGGTGATATGTCATTGTTGGTGTTCGTTCCTCGCATGGGCTTTGTCAGCGGCCCGCCTAGCGCCAGGCAGCCCGCGCCGACGTCCGCGACCCTGACCGGCTCGGTACGAGCTCGTCACTAGGCGAGTAGCGCCTTCTCCTTGATTCGCTCGAAGTCGACTCGATCGATCGTGCCTTCTTCGAGCAACGTGTTGGCTCTCGCGATCTGCGCCGTCGGATCGCTTTGACCGGCGATCGACTTCACGTACTCGTCCATCTGTGCAACAGCAGCGCGTTGCCGCTCGACAGAGCGCTCGGTCATGCCCCTGTGCTCGACGATGATGTACACGAACACGCCGAGATAGGGCAGGAGCACGACGAATACGATCCAGGCGGCCTTGAGCCACCCGGAGATGTCCTCGCGGCGAAAGACGTCGGCGAACACAGTGAACAGGACCCAAATCCAGACGACGAACGCGAAGAAGATCAGCATCGTCCAGAAGACTTCGAGTAGCGGGTAGCTGGTCGCAAGCATGTTTTCCCTTTGGTGGTTGTTATGGGGGTCCCGGCACGCGGCGCCCGGACTCCAATCGGCGCTGGGCGCTGTCGCGGTCAGGTGGTGATCGATTGGTGGCGACCGCCGTAGGTCGCTAGGCCAAAGATCACCAGGACATCAAGGGCGAATAGAGACAGCGACCAGAACGGATACGCCGGAATCGCCATCAGGGCCGCGATTGCGTTCAAGCTCGCCGAGCCGATCCCGATCCAACGACCGAATTGCCCGCCGGCCCAGATCGAGAAGGCCGCGACGAGCTGCAACGCACCGATGACGAGGATTATCCATCCCCAGGTATTGAGGTCGCTGAGGATGTACGTCGTGTTGTGCACAAAGAACCTAGATTCGCCGATTGCCGCGATGCCCCAGACGAGATTCAGGACACCCGCCAGCATCAAGATGATTCCAGCGAACAAAAGCCAGCCAAGTTCCTTCGTCGTATCCACGGTGTGCTCCCTTTCTTGATCGGTCTCAGCGAACCGGCCAGGTTTTGTGGCGATCGGCTGGCCCATGTCACTGCAGACCATACGTACATCGCTCACCAGCCTTTCGTCACGGCGGGAGGTTCATCCAGATGAATTCGAATGCGCCATCGTGTACGCCCATGCAGACGCTCAGGCGTCCTCGCTGTCGAGCGCGGTCGCACTGATCAAGCTCAGCCCTAGGTCCGACACGCGCTGCAACAAACCCTGGAGCTCCGCTTGGTCCACGACAGGGCCGACCAATAGCGTCTTTCCGCGCTCGCGCGTGAGCGTCATGCCGTCAAACGCGCTCTCGACGTCGTCGCTGAGCTCCCCGTCCACGACAAGTCGGTACTCGCGGTCGTTCACTGATAGACCATTAGCGCATCCGTGCGATCCCGTGTGGTGGCTCATATAGGTGATTTCGTTTGCTCGCGGAGCCCGAGCGCGTCGGCGCGCGCGACCGCGGCCGAGCGCGAGTTCACGCCGAGCTTGCGGTACAGCGCGCGCGTATGGGATCGCACGGTGTTCGGTGAGATGAACAACTCAGCACCGATCTCCCGAGTCGACAGGTCGCTAGAGAGCAGCCGCAGCACCGCCCGCTCGGCATCGCTGGGGAGATCGAGCATCTCACCGCTGCTGGCACGGCCACGAGCGCGCTCGAGCTCACCGTTGACCGCCCTGGCGAGCGCCGGCACGTGTCCCGAGTCAGCTTGCTGGGCGATCGCCTCCCAGGCCGACTTCAGCGCCGTCCCCGCATCGTCGAGATGGCCACGCCGACAGCGAACGCGGGCGAGCAGCACCAACAGCCATGCGTGGTGGACGGTGGCGACCTCGTCAGCGAAGAAGTGCTCCGCCTGAGCGAGCTCACGCTCGGCATCGGTGAGGTTGTGTTCACGCTCGAGCACGCATCCCTGGGCAACGACGCGTTCGCCCCGAGCCAGCTACGAGCGCTGCCCATCGCGCTCACCAGAGCCTTGGCCTTGGACGCGTGTGTGCGCGCCGCCTCGAGCCAGCCGCGGTCGGCGGCAACGAGCGCGAGCGTCGAGCGGGCAAGGGCCTGCCCGTGCGGCCGCTGCTCGGCGTCGGGATGCTCGACCGCCTGCATCGCCGCCGACCACGCCCCGTCGAGATCGTCGGCCAGGTAGAGCGCGCGTGCATAGGCCGAGAGCGCGCCGACGAGTCCCTCCCCGGCATGCTCGGTCGCTCGATCGACCGCCTCCCGACCATCGAGTATCGCCTGGGCGACGCCGTCGTCGATGGCGGCGGTACGCACCGTCATCGCCACAGTCTCGACGTACGGGTAGAAGCGGTCCGGCAACCGTTCTCTCGCGCGATCCGCAAGCTGCAGCAACCGGCGCCGTTCGAGCGTGCGCTTGCCGAGCATGACGGCTGCCATGGCCGCGCTGACGAGCAGCTCTGGGTGCGCATACAGCTGCTCGTCAGAGCGCGTTTGCACAAAGCGCAGCAGCGTGCGCGCGCCGCCACCGCGGATCATCGCGAAGTGAGACTCCATCGCGATTTCAGCAACGAGCGCCTGATCGCCGATGGCACCAGCGTGCGCGGCCGCTTCGACCGGACGGCCAGCAGCGCGCAGCCAGCCCGCCGCACGCCTGTGAAGCTCCACGGCCGCCTGCGGATCGCTCGCCGCCAGCCGAACTCTCGCGAACTCAGCCACCAAGGAGTGCAGCTGAAACCAGCCCCCATGCTCCAGCCGGACGACGAACAGGTTGAACCGCTCGAGCTCTGCGAGCACCGACGCCGAGTCCGAGCGCTTGAGCGCGCTGTCGCAGAGCTCAGCGGTGAAATGCCCGAGGACCGAGGCGCACAGCAGGAACGAGCGCTTGTCTGGGTCGAGCAGACCCAGCACCTCGCGGCTGAGATAGTCGACGAGAAAGCGGTGGTCGCCGCCAAACGCTCGCACGCCCCGGGCGGGGTCCTCCAAGCTGCCGAGCCACAGCGCGGCGAGCACGAGCGCGGCGGGCCAGCCCTCGGTCCGCTTGTGAAGCAACTCCACGTCGCTTGGCTCGAGTTCGATCCGGTAGCCCCGGACGAGCAGCTCATAGGCCTCGTCGACGGTGAACGCGAGCTCGCGAGCGCGAAGCTCGGCGAGCGCGCCATTGGCACGCATGTGCGCCAGCGGCAGATTTGGGTCGACGCGCGTCAGCACGATCAGGCGCGCGTTGGGCGGGAGGTGCTGTATCGCGTACTCGAGCGAGCTCAGGCTCGCCCTGGCGGTGACGTGCTGCAGCTCGTCGAGCACCAGCACCATGCGCTCGCCAAAGCGCGCGATCTGGTTCATCGCTTCGTCGACGACGTCCTCGATCGGCCCTTGCTGCGTATCGATGCTCGCCAGCGGCGGATCGAGGCGGCCTTCCGCGGCACGGTTGGCCGCAGCGCCGATGTACCGCCACAGGATTGCGGGGTCGTTGTCGGCGGTATCGAGCGTTACCCACCCGATCCTCGCGTCTTCGATCGCGCACCAGGCGCGCACGGCCGTCGTCTTGCCATAGCCGGCGGGAGCCGCCACCAGTGTGAGCGCTGAGCCTTCCTCGGCGGCCAGCGCGCCGAAGATCCGTGCTCTGTCGATCATCCGCGGTCGCACCCTGGGTACGGCCAGCTTCGCCTCGGCGAGCAGCAGCTCGTCGGTTCGGCTCGACTGTCGGTTGCGCGCCAAGTGGACCCCCAGGCTTCTACCGTCGCGAGCATCCAACATAGCGCGGCACGATTCGCCGGACTCATCCGATCCGGATGACGCGACGATCGCCGCGCGCGCTCAGCTCGGTCGCCGATCCCCAGCCCAAAGGACAGAATCTGGCTCTACAACGCCGTCCTTGCGACGCGCTGCGCCGACGGCCCCCGAACCGGATCAAGGGGTTGGGACTCGCGCGCCAATCGAAATCACCTATATGATCTTTCGCGCCTGGACCGACGCCACTGCACCGCTGCGCCGCCGCACCACACATGCTCGGATACACACGCCGACCATACGGTCGCTGCCTCAACGCTTTCTGGTGGCTGTCGTCTCGTCGCGTGCCACGCACGCACGAGGGCGTAAACACGGACATCGATCGAACGCCCTCGGCCGTCATATGACGTGCGTTCCCATTCACCTGGATGAATCGCGTGCTTTCACTTGCACGCGAGGGGAAAGTGCGTACGCTCGCCTTCCACTCCTAGCGGCACTGGCAGAAGAAAGGAAGCGCGGTTCGCGCGGTCGGTTCGCGCGCCTCGCGCGACTGCGTTCGATGCGCCATTTTGACTACATGTCCCAGCCCAGGGCTCGCCAGAACGTGCGCTCGGCCACACGCCAGGGCGAGCGCCATCTGGGCTCGACGGTCGTTCACCGCGTCGAGGAACACATGGCCTCGTGGCAGCAGCCCGCTGGCGAGGAGCGCGACCTGGGCGGCTCCGATCGCGACGTTTCGCTGCGGCGTTTCGTGCGGGAGCCGATAGTCGAAAACGCCGTCGGCGGGTCGCGCAGAACACGCCGCCTGTGACGGGTGCCGCGGCATCGAGCAACGAGCATTTGAAGACTGCGATTCACATGTCCACCGGCGTCAACCGAACTGGAGGGAGAAAATGACAATCAGAAACAAAGAGCTGGAGCTCGGACCGGTCGACATGATCGTGATCGGTTTTCCTCCAGACGCGCCGCGAACAGGGGATGCGATTCCGTTGTTCCTCGATCTGGTCGACCGCGGGATCATCCGGGTGCTCGACGTGCTGATCGTGCAGAAGGACGCCGACGGTAACGTCGCGCGACTCAAGGTCAATGGCCTCGACGGCACCGTGCTCGCGAGCGTCGCCGTGTTCGACGGAGCGCAGACCGGGATGTTGGGCGACGAGGACGCGGCGCTCGCGGGAGAGGCACTCGAACCCGGCGAAGCTGCCGTCCTGATCTGCTTCGAGAACAGCTGGGCAGCGCCCTTTGTCGCTGCGGTTCAACGCAATGGCGGCCGGCTGCTCGCCGCCCAGCGGGTCGGCGTCCAGGACCTGCTCGACACGATCCAAGCATTGGATGCCGTGGCATAGGCATCCGCGACTACGAGGAGAGACGACATGCCACTGCTTAGAGGTATCGCCCGCACCGCCGCCATCGCCGGCACGGCCACGGCGGTTTCCAACCGGGTTAGTCGCCGCCAGGCCGGCCGATGGGCCGGGCAGGAACAGCAGCAGTATGAACAGCAGCAGCGCCAACAACCGGCGAGCGCCCCTCAGGAAAGCCAGATCGACAAGCTGCGCGAACTGGGCGATCTGCACAAGTCGGGCGTCCTCACCGACGATGAGTTCGCCGCTGCCAAGGGGAAGCTTCTCAGTGTCTAGACCGGACGGCGCGGCGATGGTCGCAAGCGAGAGAGCCTGAACGACCGTGGCCGAGACGTCGACCGTCGAAGCGGCCCCGGGCGTCGACGCCGACGGTGGCGGTGGTGCTGGCGACGAGCCTGCGCCGCCTAGGCAGCATCGCTTCCCGACGGCCTTCACCGTGCTCGCGATGGTGCTCGTGCTCGTGTGGATCGCGTCGTTCTTCGTCCCCGCCGGTGTCTACACCCTCGATCCACAAACCGGGGGTCCGGTGCCTGGCACCTATCACCGCCTGCCGTCTTGCTCGACGGTCGCGGCGGGCACCCAGTGCGTCAACGAATCGTTCGCGTTCCGAATCAAGCAGCTTTGGATCGCCCCACCGAATGGTCTTTATGGGGTTGAAAACGATAAAGGCCTCGTGGGGCCCTCCGAATCCGGCTTCCTCTACGGCTCGGCCGCGATCTTCTTCTTCGTGCTCGCGGTCGGTGCATTCATCACCGTTACGATGAAGACCGAGGCGATCCAGACGGGGATCGGGCGACTCGCCCTTCGCTTTCAGCACACCGGTTCGGTGTTGATCGCGATCCTGATGGCGGTCTTCGCCCTCGGCGGAACGAGCTACGGGATGTGGGAGGAGACGCTCGGCTTCTTCGCCCTGCTCGTGCCACTGGCGTTGGCCCTCGGCTACGATCGCATGGTCGCCGCCTCGATCGTGTTCCTCGGCGCGGGCACGGGGGTGATCGCATCGACGGTCAACCCGTTTGCCACCGGCGTTGCTTCGGATGCCGCCGGCATCAGCATCGGCGATGGCATCGGGCTGCGCATCGCAATGTGGCTCGTGCTGGTACCGCTCGCGATCGGCTACGTCGTGCTCTACGCGCGGCGCATCACTCGCGATCCGGCCCGCTCGGTGGTCGGTATCTCATCGAACGACGCGATCGAGGCGCGCGGCCTGGTCACCGCCGTACCCGCCCTCACACGACGCCAGAAGCTCGTCCTGTACCTGTTCGGCGGCACGTTCCTGCTGATGATCTACGGCTTCATCCCGTGGAACGAACTCTGGCAGGAGGGGTTCGGCAGGAACTTCCCGCTGCCGGTCTTCGGCGACTTCTACTTCCCCGAGGCCGCCGCTCTGTTCTTGGTCATGGCGGTGGTTATCGGGCTGATCGCAAAGCTCGGCGAGGAAGGCACGATCAACACGATCATCGCCGGGGCCGGCGACTTCCTGGGTGCGGCGCTGATCATCGTGTTCGCGCGCGGGATCACTGTCGTGATGAAGAACTCCTACATGACGGACACGGTCCTGCACGCGATGGAAAAGGCCGTGTCCGGAACCTCGAGCGGGGCTTTCGCCATCCTCGCGTTCATCGTCAACCTCCCGATCGCGTTCTTCGTGCCGTCCTCGTCGGGACAGGCCGCACTGGTGATGCCGATTCTCGCCCCGCTCGCTGGTTTCGCCGGAGTCTCCAAGGCGATCGCTGTCACCGCCTACCAGTCGGCATCCGGGCTGGTCAACCTCTTCACCCCGACCTCAGCGGTGGTCATGGGCGGCCTAGCCCTGTCGAAGGCGGGCTATGACAAGTATCTGAAGTTCGTCTGGCCGTATCTAATCATCGTGTTCGTCGTTGTCTGTGGCTTTGTCGGTATCGCGGCGGCCACGGGCTGAGCCAAGAAAGGACGTAACCATGAGCACCGAAACACTCCAGACCCTCGGCGCGCATTCGGAGACCGGCACGCTGCGCACCGTGATGGTGCATCGACCCGACCTGGCTCACGAGCGGCTCTCACCCACCAACTGTCACGAGCTGCTGTTCGACGACGTCATCTGGGTCAGGCGGGCGCGCCAGGAGTTCGACGCGTTCGTCGACCTCATGCGTAACCGAGGCGTCGAGGTGCTGCTCCTGCACGAGCTCCTGGCGGAGACACTCGAGGACGAGGGAGCGCGCGAGTGGCTGCTCTACCGGCGCGTTCGTCCCGAGGAGGTCACGGAGGTCTTCTCGCGGGAGATGATGGCGTGGATGATGGCGATGCCGGCCGACGAGCTCGCCACGCGACTCACCGGCGGCGTAACGGCGGCGGAGGTGCCCGACGACATCGGCCGCGTGATCCGCCGCGTGCTCGCGCCCACGGATTTCGTGCTCGCGCCATTGCCCAACCAGCTATTCACCCGGGACACGAGCGCCTGGCTCTATGGCGGCGTGATGATCTCGGCGATGCACTGGCCTGCGCGCCAGAAGGAGACGCTCAACGTCGAGACGATCTACCGTCGTCACCCTCGCTTCCGCGACGCCGCCGTCCACACGTGGTTCGGTGGCTTCAACCACGACTGGGGAGGCGCGACCATCGAGGGCGGCGACGTGATGCCCGCAGGCGACGGCGTGGTGCTCGTCGGGCAGGGCGAACGCAGCACCGCGATGGCCGCCAGCATGCTCGCGCGGGGACTGTTCAAGGAGGACGCCGCACGCCTCGTGATCGGTGCGAAGATGCCGCGCGCGCGGGCCGCGATGCACCTCGACACGGTCTTCACCTTCTGCGACCGCGATCTCGTGACCATCTACGAGCCTGTCGTCTCGCAGATCGTACCGATCCTCTATGAACCCGATGGCGATGGCGGCGTCGTCGCGCACGTCTCCGATCGCTCGTTCCTCGACGAGGTCAGCGACGCCCTCGGGCTCGACGCGCTGCGGGTCGTTTCCACCGGCGGCGACGAGTTCGAGGCCGAGCGTAACCAGTGGGACGACGGCAACAACGTCATCGCCCTCGCGCCCGGAGTCGTGATCGCCTATGAGCGCAACGAGGCCACCAACGCGAAGCTCGCCAAGGCGGGCATCGAGGTGCACACGATCGCCGGCCAGGAGCTGGGGCGCGGCCGCGGCGGGGGCCACTGCATGACCTGTCCCATCATCCGCGACGCATAAGGAGTAGTGAGAGCAATGAGCATCACCACGGATCTGCGCGGCCGCAGCTTGCTGACCCTCAACGACTACTCGGCCGAGGAGATAGTCTACCTGCTCGACCTGGCGGCGGAGCTGAAGGCCGCCAAGCAGGAGGGGCGCGAGGAGCAGCGACTCCTCGGCAAGGAGATCGCGCTGATCTTCGAGAAGGACTCGACGCGGACGCGCTGCGCGTTCGAGGTGGCCGCCTACGACCAAGGTGCCCACGTCACCTTCATGGGCCCGTCGGGGTCGCACATGGGTCACAAGGAGACGGTGAAGGACACCGCACGCGTGCTCGGTCGTATGTACGACGCGATCGAGTACCGCGGCTTCGCCGAGAGCGCCGCCGACGAACTCGCGGCGTGGGCCGGGGTGCCGGTCTTCAACGGCCTTACCGACGAGTGGCATCCGACACAGATCCTCGCCGACTTCCTGACGATCCGCGAGCACGTCCCCAAGCCGCTCGAGGATGTCTCCTTCTGCTACCTGGGCGATGCCCGCTTCAACATGGCCGACACGTATCTCGTCGGCGGCGCCAAGCTGGGGATGGATGTCCGCCTGGCCAGTCCGCGTTCGCTGTGGCCGGCGGACGAGGTGTTGGAGCTGGCGCGCGATTTCGCCGGCCCGACCGGGGCACACGTCGCCGTCACCGAGGACGTGGACGAGGGGGTGCGCGGCTGCGACGTGCTGATCACCGACGTGTGGGTCTCGATGGGGGAGCCGGACGCGGTCTGGGCGGAACGCATCGAGCTGCTGAGTCCATATCAGGTGAACACGGACGTGATGCGCAGGTCGGGCAAGCCCGACGTGAAGTTCATGCACTGCCTGCCGGCGTTCCACAACCCCGACACCGAGGTTGGCCGCGAAATCCGGGCCAAGTACGGGATGGACGCGCTCGAGGTCACCGAGGAGGTGTTCGAGTCGCCCGCCTCGCTCGTCTTCGACGAGGCCGAGAACCGGCTGCACACGATCAAGGCCGTGATGGTCGCGTCGCTGGGAGGCTGACGTGCCGCAAGTCGTCCTCTCACCCACAAGGAGTGTGAGCATGCCCGACGAGAAGGTGCAGGAGACCCCCTGGCACAGCCGCACGGCGACGGACGTCGCGCAGGAGCTCGGCGTCGCGGCCGACGACGGCCTGGGGGGCGAGGAGGTGCAGCGGCGGCTGGAGCGTTACGGCGCCAATGTGCTGCCCACCGAGCCGCCCCCCACGGTGTGGGTCGTCGCGCGGGCTCAGCTGACCAACCCAATGAACGTCATGCTGTTGCTGGTTGCGGTCGCGAGCTTTGGGATCGGTCAGATCGCGACCGGTATCGTCGTCACCGCGCTGGTGACGTTCAACGTCGTGATGGGCTCCCGGCAGGAGCTCAAAGCCCGCGCGAGCGTCGAGGCACTCGCTGAACTGCAGGTGCCGCATGCGCGCGTGCGCCGCGACGGCCACACCGAAGAGGTCGAATCGACCGGGCTCGTCCCCGGCGATGTGATGCTGCTCGAAGCGGGCGACATCGTGCCGGCCGACGGGAGGATCCTCTCGTCGGCGACGCTCGAGTTGCAGGAGGCAGCATTGACGGGCGAGAGCGCGCCCGTGCCGAAGGACGCCGGGACGGTCCTGCCCGAGGACACCGCCTTGGGCGACCGCACAAACCTCGTCTTCCAGAACACGCAGGTGACACGCGGCACCGCCACTGCCGCCGTGATCGCGACCGGCCAGTCCACGCAGATGGGACAGATCGCCGACATGGTGACCGCCACCAAGCGCGCGCGCTCGCCCTTGCAGCAGGAGCTCGACGCCATGACCAAGGCGTTCGGCTTCGTCGCCTGGTCGGCGGTGATCGTGATCGCGGTGTTCGGGCTCGCGCGCGGACAGAACACCGAAACGCTGCTGTTGCTGTGCGTCTCGACCGCGATATCCGCGATCCCGACGGGGCTGCCCACCTTCGTTCAGACGATGCTCGCCTCCGGCGCGCAGCACCTCGCGGCGTCAAAGGCGGTCGTCAAGTCGCTCAGCGACGTCGAGACGCTGGGTGGCACGACCGCGATCAACAGCGACAAGACGGGCACGCTCACGCTCAACGCGATGACCGCCACGAGGATGCTCGCCGGCGGCGAGTGGTTTCAGGTCCAGGGCGGCGGCTACAGCAAGAGTGGCGACATCCGCGGCGTCGCGGGCGCCGAACCACCCGACTTCAGCAGGCTCGCGCTGGGGCTGACGCTCTGCAGCGACGCGACCGTCGCCGACGACGAAAGCATCATCGGTGATCCGACCGAGGCCGCGCTCGTGGTGCTCGCCGCCAAGCTCGGCGTCGACGCCGAGCAGACACGAGCCGCGGTCCCCCGCCGCGCCGAGGTGCCGTTCGACTCCGAATACAAGTTCATGGCCACGCTCCACGATCGCCCCGAGTGGATGTCGGGCGGCGTGCTCTCGGGTGGGCACTTCATGACCGTCAAGGGCGCCCCGGACATCGTCCTCGAGCTATGCGGCGAAGCGCTTTGGCACGGCCAGCCGGTGCCGGTGGCGCAGGTGCGCTCAGAGATCCTCGCCGCCAACCAGGAGCTCTCGGAAAAGGGACTGCGGGTGCTCGCCTTCGCCGCGCGCAACCTCGACGGCGCAGCGATGGCGAAGGCCACAGAGGATCCGATGGCATCGGTTCGCGACCTGATGTTGGTCGCGCTCGTGGGAATCATCGATCCGCTCCGCGTGGAGGCCAAGGACGCGGTGCGGCTGGCACTCGATGCGGGCGTCGACGTGCGCATGATCACCGGCGACCACACCGTGACCGCGCGCGCGATCGCCGACCAGCTGGGGCTCGGTCCGGGAGTGATCACGGGCACCGAGCTGCAGCAGCTCTCCGATGCCGAGCTCACCCAGCGACTCGGGCAGCTTCACGTCTTCGGGCGCGTATCGCCCGAAGACAAGCTGCGGTTGGCGCGGTTGATGCAGGAAGACGGCCAGGTCGTGGCGATGACCGGCGACGCGGTCAACGACGCGGCGGCGCTCAAGCAGGCGGACATCGGCGTCGCGATGGGCAGCGGCTCGGAGGTGACCAAGCAGGCGGCCAAGATCGTGCTCACCGACGACAACTTCGCAACGCTTGTGCGCGCCGTCGACCTCGGTCGCGACGTCTATCGACGGATCACCTCTTACGTCAAGCTGCAGCTGACGATCCTCTCATCGGTGCTGCAGCTGATGCTGTACGCGACGATCTTCGACATCAACGGAGGAGTTGCGCTCTTTCCTCTGATGCTGCTCTTCTGCAAGTTCTTTGTAGTGGTCACAGTCGTAATCGGGTTCGTCGTCGATGTGCCCGACCCGAGCGTGATGCAGCGGCCCCCGCGAAGGCCCGGTACGAAGATCGTGAACGCGCCACAGGTGATCAGGTGGCTCCTGAGCGGACTCGTACTCTCCCTCACGGCCCTCGCGGCGCTCGTGTTCGGTCCAGACAAGCCGAGCACCACGCACCCGTCGGTCTCTATGACGATGGCGTTCGTGATCGTGTCGCTGAGCGCTGTGAACCTCGGCCTGGTGATGCGACGCGAGCGCGAGGCACCGTGGTCATCGCCCGTGTTTCCCTACCTGGGCTGGATCATCGTCGGTTGGACGCTGACGTGGGCCGCCGTCGAACTCCACATGCTCCAGCGCCTTCTGGACACCGTTGAACTGAGCGGATCGCAATGGCTCATCGTCATCGGCCTGTCACTCATCACACCAGCCCTCGTGGCAGTCGACAAGGTCATCCAGCTCTCACGACACAAGGCCGCTCCAGCCGAGGTCAAAGGCACGGTCGCCAGCGCTGCGCCTAGCCCAACAGCTCCATGACCGTCCACCGCCACCACCCACCGTCGGTTTGGAGGTTGAGCTCGTGAGCAACGCGATGCTGAGCCATAAGCGAAGAGTCCGGCTCGAATCGTTCATCGAGCCGTTTCGCGTCGACCCTGGGCGGCGCGTCAAGCTCGCCCGTGATTTCAGCCCCGCCTTCAAGGGCGGGCTCAAGAACAAGCGGCAGGGGCAGGATCTGCTCGAGGAGGGCGTGCAGCTGCTGAGCGAGTATCAGGCGCGCCTTGCGGCACAGGACGCGTGGGGTGTGCTGATGGTGCTGCAGGCGCTCGACACGGCGGGGAAGGACGGGACGATCCGCCATGTGATGAGCGGCGTCAACCCCCAGGGCGTGGCCGTGCATGGCTTCAAGCGGCCCTCGGACGAGGAGCTCGATCACGACTATCTGTGGCGCTACGCTCGGCGGCTTCCAGCCAGGGGCGATATAGGGATCTTCAACCGCTCGCACTACGAGGAGGTCTTGGCGGTACGCGTGCACCAAGAGAACCTCGAGCGCCAGAAGCTGCCGGCGCCCGCGAAGCGCAAGGGTGTTTGGAGCCGCCGCTACCGCGAGATCAACGATTGGGAGCACTACCTGACCGACAACGGGTTCAGGATCGTGAAGGTCTTCCTGAACCTCTCCAAGGAGGAGCAGCGCGCGCGCCTGCTGCGCCGCATCGACCTGGCCGACCACAACTGGAAGTTCTCGAGCGCAGATGTAACCGAGCGTGGCTTCTGGGACGCCTACCAGCACTCGATCTCCGAGATGCTCTCGCACACCAGTACGAAGTGGGCTCCGTGGTACGTGATACCCGCCGATCGCAAGTGGTTCGCACGCATAGCGGTCGCCTGCGTGCTCGTGAACGCCCTGATGGAGATCGACCCCCGCTATCCACGCGTGGACAGCGAGCGGCGTAGGACCCTCCTCACCGTGAAGGAGCACCTCGAATCGGAAGCGCCGCCGGGAACGGCGGCGGACCCCAACGAGGAGCGCCGCACAGTGCCCGACCGGGGCGGGTCGGCGCCCAAGCCCGCTCCCGCGTAGATACATGGCCGCTTCACCGTCGGGCCGATTCGCAGGAGGCGCAGGCAGGCCGTCGACACATCGGCGCCAGGTGGACGGTCTGCGGTATATCTCGACGCGGTGAACTGGGGTCTCGCCACCGTCGGTCTCGTGCTGCTACTGGTGGCCGCGGTCTCGCGGCGCCTCGTGAGCACGCCGGTAACGCCAGCAATGGTCATGGTCGCGGTGGGGGTCCTGGCGGGCCCACTCGTGCTCGACGACCTTACGGTCGCACCAACCAGCTCGACGATACGGAGGCTGGCCGAAGCCACGCTCGCGGTCGTGTTGTTCTCCGATTCCTCCCGCATCAATCTGAGGGCCCTGCGACGCGAAGCCTCGATCCCCACGCGCCTGCTCGGTATCGGTCTGCCGCTGACAATCGCGTTGGGCACGCTGGTCGCGCTCATCCTGTTCGGGTCGTTCTCGCTGAGCGACGCACTTATCCTTGGCGTGATCCTCGCTCCCACCGACGCCGGGCTCGGCAGCGCTGTCGTAACGGACGCGCGACTTCCGCAACGCGTGCGTCAGTCGCTCAACATCGAGAGCGGCCTCAACGATGGGATATGCGTCCCGCTGTTGTTGATCGTTCTGGCGACCGCCTCCGGTATGGCTGGTGCGCCGCACCCCGTGGAAGTGATCGGCGAAGAGATCGGCTATGGACTCGTCGCGGGCCTTGCCGCCGGCTCACTCGCGGCTTCGGTGGTGAACATCGCGGGACAGAGGCAGCTGATCGACGACTCCTGGCGGCAGATCATCCCCTTGGGCGCGACCGTGCTCGCGTACGGGATCGCGGAGGCTCTCGGGGGGTCGGGCTTCATCGCCGCCTTCACGGCGGGCGCACTGTTCGGCCTGACGGTCCACGAGAGTTCGGTTGGAGAAATGCGGTTCACCGAGGAGACGGGAGCGCTGCTCGACAGCATCACGTTCTTCGTCTTCGGCGCCGTGCTGCTCGGCCCGAGCCTCGAGCACGTGAGCTGGCAGATCGCGCTCTACGCCATTTTGAGCCTGACCCTCGTGCGGATGCTGCCGGTAGCAAGCTCGCTCGTCGGCACCCACGCTCGAGCTCCGACCGTGGCGTTCATCGGCTGGTTCGGTCCACGCGGGCTCGCATCGATCGTGTTCGCGGTAATCGTCGAGGACACACATCAGGCTCACGCCGGGCCGATCCTCACGGCCTGCTACCTCACGGTGGGGTTGTCGGTCCTCGTCCACGGACTTTCGGCCTCACCGCTCGTAAGTCGTTACGCCGCCTGGTATGGAGGAGCCGCAGGCAAGCGTGTCTCACCGATGGAGAGCGAGCCGGCGCACGGGCACCGGACAAGGAGCCCGTCGCCGGGCTGAGGCGCTCGCGCGCTTACAGGGCCGAACAAATCGACAACCGGCGATTTGCAGCCACTTCTGAGGGGTGAGCGATGGGGCTCGAACCCACGACCGCCTGGACCACAACCAGACGGACGGGGTGGCGGTGGGTGCTCAGGCCCCGGATTCATTGGGCTTGTTGCTCCTGGGTGCCTCTGAGTTTTCCTCAGATTGGACCCCAAATTGGACCCCAACGTCGGGCCATGCAGGAGCACGCGTTCTCTGGGTATCCCAAATTCCCTGGTATTTCGCGCCTTCGCCTCGAATCTTGCGCAGTGCGCGATCCGCAAGCCTGGCTGTGTCGGGCTCATCGCCTCTCGCGGCACGCCGGTACGCATTCTCTGCGCCATGCATGTATCCGCCCGCGAGTAGTAGCCGACCGAGGTTCAGAGCTCCCTCGGGATTGCCTCGCTCGTCGGCGCGCTCATAGGCAGCCGCCGCATCGTTGGGCGCGCCTTCTCTCTCAAGTAGTTCCCCAAGAGACGTCGCGGCCTTGGCGCTTCCGTATTCGTCGCCACGACGCCATGCCTGCTTGGCTCCGGCTATGTCACCACGATCATGGAGCAATACCCCAAGTAGATATGACGCCTCAGGCACTTCTCTACTGTCGCTGCGACGGAACGCCTTCTCTGCCTCGTCAAGGTCGCCCTTCAGAACGAGAAGCATCCCCAGGAAGCACGCCGCAAGCGGATCGTCGCCTTGGTCGGCACGTCTAACCGCCTCCTCGGCCTCCTCCATATCACCACGCTCAAACAGAAGCACTCCCACCTTCAGTGCACACCGAGCGCTACCGCTCCCATCGCCATGACGCCATACACGCGCCGCACCTACGAGGTCACCCCGCTCGTGCAAAAGCGAGCCCAGACTCGACGTGCTGTCCGTGTCGCCAAGCTCGTCGCCGCGATGCCACGCAACCTCCGCCCCCTCTAGGTCATTCGCTCTCCAGAGGAGCATCCCGAGATTGAACGCCGCCTGGCCGTCCCCACGCTCAACCGCCCGTCTGTAGAAGCTCTCGGCTTCACCCAGCTCGCCACGCTGCTCCAGCAACGTGCCAAGGAATCCGGCGGAGGAAGCATCATCCCGCTCGTCGCCGCGCCGCAGAACATCCTCAGCCCCTTCCACATCACCGCGCTCGCACAGCAGGACCGCGCGCTTGAACCCGCTCTTCGCATCTCCGACCTCATCACCGCTACGCCACGCAGACTCCGCGCCCGCCAAGTCCCGACGCTCCGCTAGAAGCACTCCGAGATTGAACCATGCTCCTGGATTACCGCGATCCAAGCTACGCCGAAACGCCTGCTCCGCAGCATCCAACTCGCCCCCGTGAGCCAGCAATGCTCCCAAGTTGCACGAAGAGAGCGCATCCCCTAGTTCATCCCCTTGACGCCATGCCTCTCGAGCCTCATCGGTGGCTCCTCGCTCGTGAAACAAGTTCCCTAGACGAAGCGCACAGTCGGCATTCTCACGCGCAACGCCACGCTGAAACGCTTCCTGTGCACCGTCCAGGTCACCTCGCTCGTACAAAAGCATTCCCAACTCGCACGGACTCGCTCCATCACCGCATGCGTCGCCGCGGCGAAATGCCTCCTCCGCGCCGTCAATATCACCACGCTCTTTAAGAACCACACCCAAGCGGTATGAGGAGTCCGCATCACCAAGCGCCTCGCCGAGACGAAACGCGTCCTCTGCCCCTTGAACGTCACCGCTCCGATGCAGAAGTGCGCCAAGACTCCGTGCACTGTGGCCATCCCCCCGTTCACCGCCCCGGCGCAGAGCACGCTCGGCGCCCCCCAGATCGCCGCGGTCCATAAGCAGGACGCCGAGATTACCAGCACTCGCGGCATCGCCGCGACTGTCACCATTCTCGAACGCTACCTCCGCACCGGCGAGATCACCGCGCTGGTAAAGGAGCACGCCCAGCATGAACGCACTCCTCGCGTCCTTGCGCTCGTCACCACGCCGCCAGGCCTGCTCGGCGTCGTCGCTCTCTCCCCTGTGATTCAACATCACTCCGAGATTCAACGCGCCCCCACCGTCTCCCAGGGCGTCGGCGCGGCGGAACGCCACCTCGGCTGCCGCAGTGTCACCATGACCAGCTAGTAGCACGCCCAGGTTATTTATGCTTGCGGCGCTTCCCAACTCCTCACCGCGCCGCCACGCCAACTCAGCGCCAGCAACATCTCCCTCTTCCTGAAGCAGCACCCCCAATTTGAATGCGCTTTCGGCATGGCCTCGCTCGGCGCCGCGACGGTACGCGTCCGCAGCGCCACGTTTGTCTCCACGTTTCGCAAGCAACAGTCCCAAGTTGTAGGCGCTATTGGGCTCACCATGTCTATCCCCCTCCGACCATGCCTCCTCGGCGTGCTCCATGTCGCCCGACATCGCCAGGGCAGTCCCGAGGTTGCCCCTGCTGCGAACGTCCCCGAATTCAGCTGCTTGGCGAAATGCCTGCGCAGCACCCGTCAGATCACCGCGCTCGAAGCGCAATAGACCCAAGTTCGCCGCTCCCGGGGCACTGCCACGCTCGGCGGCACGTAGCCAAGCTTCCTCTGCTCCTAGGACCTCGCCACGGTCCTTCAGCAAAAGTCCCAAACTGACCGCTGCTCCGCCTTCGCCGAGGACATCAGCTCTCCGCCAGGCAGTCTCTGCACGCTCGGGACTTCCGCGAACCATGGCGATCGCGCCAACACGATTCAGTTCATCGACCCGCGCATCGTGATCCACCATCCGGTCCCACGCGACCTGGTTGATGGGTCGACTAGCTTGCATATCGGCATACGCAACGATGTGGTCGTGTGGCGTGTAGCCCTCCTCACTGCGGTATAGAAGCGGTGTCGAGGTTCCTGCCGCCACCGGCTCAAGCGCCCAATTCAGTCCATGAAGGAAGGTCTCATCTGTCGGCTCAACGTTCTCGACATAAAGCTGGTAGAGCTCCTGGAGAGTCGAGCGATCAATTGGACGCAGCAGTCCCACACGTTGCCAGTCGATCGCGGCCTGCACTACAGCGCCGCCACTGGGGAAGCGAGTAAACCCCAAACGCCACTTTTCCTGCAGCCGCGGCGCGGCGATCATGAACTCGCCGATCCCGTGGCGCTCGATCATTCTCTTCGCGGCATCCGTGAGCCCTGGCAATTCTATAACGATATTCTGCATCTCTTGCGCCGTTGGGCGTGCGTTGATCTCGAGCGGCTGCCATCGGGTCAAGATGCTTGCGGTTGGGTCGGCAAAGTGGTGTATATGCTCGCCTGCCAAGTTGACTCCGATGCCTCCATGCGCGGCCATGAGCACTACCGGGCGCCCCCACTCAGCGAAGCCGCCTAGGCTCGGTGAGAGGAGTGGGCTGTCATCCGCTATGAACGACTCGATGTCTCGAAGCCAAATAACACATACACCGCGTGACATCTCCCCTGACGGCACGCTCGAGGCAAGTCGAGTCAAGGCCTTGGCATTCCGGGGTGCGAAAAGCACTCCTCCTTCTATGTTATGCGCCGCTGCATGCAGCAACGTACGAGACTTCCCTGCCTTTGACGGCCCGGAAAGGACCATAAGTGACGCGGCGTTTGTCGCCGCCGCCGCTTTCAGCGCATCAGCAAGTCGCGAGTCCACATGCCGGCGGAGATAGGGCACAGAGTCGGCGTGAATCCCGAGCGCGGTGAGTGCCTCTTGCGCCTCCTGCTCAACACCAAGCTCGTATCTGATCTCCATCGCAGCAGAAGGAGAAAGGAGCCTAGTAGGCACAAGGAACTGCGCACTTTCGGCTTCCTCTTTAGCGCGGGCTTCCGCTTCTGTTTCACCATGTTGTTCCTTCCAAAGCAGCCACAGCCCGGCGATTGCTCCGCCCAGAACGCTAAACGCACCTACAGGAACAGCCCAGCGAGAACCACCTGCGAGCTTGGCGACAACGCACACGGCGAGAACAACGCCCACCAGTGCCCCGACCAGCTTGCCGTAACGGCTGAACTGTTGCGGCGTGCGAGCTGCCGACTCCATAGATTAAGTTTAGAGGCAGCCAACAGCGTGCGTCTGAAAGCCCGAACGCATCGAAGATTCGAGCGGACTCTCCGGTCCGAAGTGGCTTAGATCATTGAGCCACATAGCCCGCAGATGCGAACGCCTCATTGACCATCTGCACCTCATGCTCAGATGGCGCGTAGTGCGCGTAGATCTGCGTGGTCTTGCTGTCGGCGTGTCCGAGGAACTCTTGGATCGTTCGCATCGGCTGACCGGAGGCCGCAAGCCGCGTGGCGAAGGTGTGCCGCAGGTCGTGGAACTTGACTTCGCGCACACCGGCGTCTCGGCACGCGGCCTTGAAGCGCTTGCTGAGCTTGGAGCGGTCCAGTGGCGAGCCTGTCTGCGGGTGGGCGAACACGAGATCGCCGTCGCTGCGGTACTCGGTGCGCTTGGACCAGCGGTCCAGCTCGCCGGCGAGACGGTCGGCCATCGGCACGGAGCGGCGCGTGGAGAGGCCAGACTTGCCGTCGGTCGAGTGCTCGCCGCGGACGAACGTGTTGCGCACGCGGATGCGCTGGGCAGCCCAGTCGACGTCGCGCCAGCGTAGGCCGAGCAGCTCGGACTGGCGCAGGCCGGTCATTGCTGCGGTGAGGATCACCACGCGCGAGACGGGGCCGAGCACGTCGGGCGATGGTGGTGGCGCCGGGCCGGGTCTTCCTCGTCGGGTCGAGGCTGGTTTGCGGATCACGACTTCGTCGGGGATGGCTCTGATGACCGCCTCCAGCTCAGTGACGGTCAGGAACTGGATGTCGGGGTTCGCGCCGGCCCTTCCGCGTCTTGGCTTCTCGGCGCGGCGCGCGGGGTTCTCGCGCAGCCAGCCGCGGTCGATGCCGTGCTCGAACACGCTGTGGAGGAAGCCGAGGATGTTGCGCACGCTCTTGGGCGCCAGGCCGTCCTTGAGGAGCGCTGTCCCGAACGCCTCCACGTCGGCGGTGCTGATGTCTGTGACCTTGCGGTCGCCGAGATGCGGCGTGATGTGGACGCGCTGCATGTACTCGCACGCCTCGCGGTAGGACTTACGTGTGCCGCGCAGCTCGAGGCGCTCACGTAGAGAGGTGGTGATCTCGTCGACCGTCGGGATGTGAGCGCCGGGCTCGGGGCGCGGAGCGTGCTCCTCGGCTTCCTGCATGCGGCGGAACTCGCGCTCGGCCTGCGAGCGCGTCAGCCCGTCGTCCTCGCCCGGCGTGCGGACTCGCCCGACCTTGCGGTTCAGACGTCGGCCGGTCCCAGTGCGCCAGCGCCCGTAGTACGCGCCCGACTTCTCGTAGAGCTGCCCCGTGCCGTAGCTGCGCTTCGCCATCACATCTTTATACGTGGAACTGCGGATGCCTGACGTTCAACGTGCGCGCGGAGATTGGCGGCCGGACGAGGATCGTTCCATGTCATCCATCCACGCCTGCAATGCGAACCGCCGGTAGCGTACGTATCGACCGAGCCTGATGTGTGGTATCCGGCGGCGGCGGGTCTCTGCGTACACCCACGCGGGCGTGACCTTGAGCAGCGATGCGACCTCCTCGGCGGTCAACAAACCGTCCGTGTCCGCCGGGTTGAGCGTGTCCGCGACGCCGGCCGGATTGGGCTCGGTCATCGTGTTCGCTCCGGTGCTGGTGGTGGTTTGGCGATGCGGTGGATCGCTCGGGCGGCGCCGGGTAGGAAGCTGCGGCTGGGTGCGCGGGGGATGTGGAAGCCTGTTCCCCATTCGGGGTCGGGTAGCTGGGGGTGCGCGAGCGACGGGGTTTGGACGTGGCTGCGGCTCATGTCGTGGGCGAGGCGTTTGATGCGGTCGGTGTCGTGGCCTTCGGTGCCGAGCTCGTCGCGGTTGACGTACCAGTCGGTGCCTTGGCGGGCGCGGGATGCCTCGACGTAGGCGGGCTCCTTGCTTGTTTGCCAGCCGCCGGTTACGACGAGGGTGCGGGTCACGGTCGCGCCCTGCGCACGGTGGATGTGCTGCGCATAGGCGAGACGGAGGCAGGCGAGGTCTTCGCCGGCGAGTGTCCTTCGCTGACCGGTGAGGTCGAACTCGATGAGCGCCTCGCCGGCGGGTGTGATGTCGAGGACCTGGCCGCGGCTGCCGTTCTCGATGCGCTGTTTGCCGCGCTCGTGGTGGCGCTCGACGAGCGCGATCCGGTCGCCCTTGCGGATGCCGTAGTAGACACCGGGAACCTCGGCCTCCAGGTGCCCGAGTTCGCCTCGCCGCACACGGTAGCGCTGAGCGCGGGCGTTGAGACGGTCTATCTCCTTATTAGATGCATCAGAGATCAGTGCGATCTCGCTGATCGGATGCGCTTCGGTGAGCTGTGCCCAGTCGTGCACGGCTCGCTCGACGGCCTGGTCGCGGGTGTCAAGCATGTGCAGGCTGTCTTTGGCGAGGTAGTGCGCCATCGCGCGGTCGCTGCGTCCCGCGCGTAGATCCGCCCATGCCCGCTGCTCCGCCGGGTCCATCGTGCGGCGCACGTCTGAAAGCTCTGCGCTGGGTGCGAGCTGTGAGAGACGGCCAAACATGCCGCCCGCGCCGATCGAGGGAAGCTGCGCGCCGTCGCCGATCGCGACGAGCTTGGCGCCGGTGCGCTCCGCCATCGCGGTGAGCTGGTCGAGCCGGGTGGTGTCCGCCATCCCGGCCTCGTCGAAGTAGATCGTCGTGCCGGCGCCGATCTCGACGCGCCCGTGCTCGACGCGCGCGATGAGCGCGTCGACGCTGAATGTCTGCGCCGCCAGTGCCGGACTGTCTCTGCCGAGCCGCTCGGCAGTCGACCACGACACGGCGACCCCCACGGTCTCGCGGCCGGTGAGCTGCTCGGCTCGGGCGGCGGCGTCGATCACCACGCCCTTGCCGGTTCCGGCGGGGCCGATCAGGACGGCTGCTCGCTCGGGGCCGGTGACGACCTGTAGTGCGCGTGTTTGCTCGTCGCTGAGGTGCGCGGCGATTCGGTCGTTGACCTGTTCGGTCGCGATCTCGCGGGCGGTCTCCCCCACCTCTCTGTCGGCTGGCTCGGCGAGCCGTGCGACTCTCCGCTCGATCGCCTGCTCTTTGGCGCGTACGGCGAGTGTGGTCATCCGCCCGCCTTCCAATGGCAGGATGCGGCGTTCGGCGATCATCGCCGTCGCGCGGGCAACCGCCTGTTCTGGTGAGAGCTCGCCGACGGACTGCTCGAGTAGGACGGCGCGGAGCTCCCTGGGCTCGAACGTCGCGGCGCGCTCGGTCAGGCGCTCCTCTACGCGATCCTCGAGCGCACGCTCGGGCCGCGAGCCGCGCGCGGCATCCAGCAGCAGCTCTGTGCGCTCGCCGGTGAAGCCGAATCGTGCTCCCTTTTCATCCCACACCTGTTGCAGGTCGGAGCGCGTGGCGGGGATCTTCGCCTTGCGGTTTTCGAGCTTGAGTCGTCTCAGCTCGCCGCGCTCGGGAGCCCTGCCGTATCTGGCGCGGAAGCGCTCGGCCGCGCGTGCCACCTCGCGACTGCGTGCCGAGAATGCCTCCAGCAGCCCGCGCGGGACGCCCGCGATCTCGAAGTACCGGCCGTGGTCGCCAGTGCCCGCGTCTATCGCGTAGCCCCGTTGTGTGAGCTGGTGAGCGAGCGCGGAGCGGTAGAACGCGCCCACCTCATGCACGGAGCGGAAGATCGGCCGGGAGGCGACCGCCACGATCCGCCCGTCATCCCTGACGGCGCTCGTGACCACCACATGGCTGTGCAGTTGAGGGTCCGGCGCGTCCCCGTCCATCACGCCGCGCGCGGTCGTGTGTAGATACTCGGCGGCAACCAGCTCGCGTGCGGGCTCCTCGACGACCTGGCCACCGTAGCGGCGACGCACCGTTGGCACCATCTCGGTGACGTAGTCCACGGCCTCTTGCACTGCGGCGGCGTGCGCGGCCTCCATGTCGCGGCGCTGCGAATCGTCGCCGAGCGCCCACACGGCGGACACGGACTTTGGAGCGCTGAACGTGAGGTCGATCCCGCCGCCTCTGCCGCCGCCGGCGCCCTCGGGGCGAAGCCACCGGCCGGTCCGCGGGTGCCGGCCATCCATCAGCGCGACAAAGTCTGGGCCGTCAACCGAGCGGCCGTCGATCCCCAGCTGCGCGAGCGTCTCGGGCGAGGCAAGCCAGCGACCTGGAGCCTGCGCGGGCTCCCCGCCGGGCGTCAGGTAGTAGTCCCCGCGCTCAGGCTGGACGGTCTTGCCCTCCAGGTAGCGGGCGTAGCCGCCGCCCTTGGCGGCAGCGATGCTGGAAGCGGTCAGCACATGGGGTACAGACCCCTTCGGCCCCAGACCGGCCAACGAGTTTCGGGAACCGCCGGGCGTCGTGCCTGTCGCCGACCGCAGTCGGCCGAACCTGGCGATGGCCTCGACACAGCAATCGCACAGCGATGGCACATCCGTGCATCAGGTCTGTTGGTAGTTCGGCACTCTGCGCCGGGAGTACTGTTGACCGGCCGCAGCGTTGCGTCGGGACGCTGCGGTAGCGTCGCCGCGTGGCTTCGAAGTCGCTCATGAACTGGCGAACGGACGCGTGCGCGGCGTTCGACGAGATCGAGAACGCTCATAAGGCGGTCGGAGGGAGCAAGCCGGGCAGGCGGTTCTTGACCCAGCAGCTCAACTACTCCTACACGATGCTGCTCGCAGCGCGCTTCCAGGGGTTTGCTCGCGCGCTACACGCGCAGACCGCAGACGCCATCGCGCTCGGGGCACACGACGCACTACGCAGAACTCCTGTACGGGAACCTGACGAACAACACGGCGCTTGAACGGCACAACGCGCAACCCAACTCGATCGCTGACGACTTCGAACGCTTCGGGCTCGACATCTGGGCCGAGGTCGATAGGAAGCGCAGCGGCAACGACGAGCGCCGCAAGAAGCTCTGGGCGCTCATCACGTGGCGCAACGCGATCGCGCACGACGACATCGACGCCAAGCTCAAGAGGAGCGCCTTGGAACCCTCGACGATCAGCCTCGCCACGTGCCGCGGCTGGCGCAGCGCACTCAACATCCTGGCCACATCACTCGATAAGGTCGCAGCCGACCGCTGCCAAGCGCTCGGACTTCCCCGTCCTTGGTGATACCTTCAAGATCATGGCACGCAATGGGACATCCTCTGCCGGCTCGCTGAAGGTCGGCGACCACGTGACCTCGAAGCTCCCAGCCTTCAACTGGAGAGGCGTCATCGTCGAGGATCTTGGTCCGCTCGGTGTCGACGGCAGCGAGATCTTCGTGATCCGCGTGGGCGATGAGGACGAAGGCCGGCGCTTCAATGCGCGCGCTGAAAACCTTGAGCGCGTAGCGGCGTAGCTGGTGCCACGGCGGCGTCCGGGTCGATCGACGTCGGCCAAACCGTCCCTGCTCATCTCAGGCGATTTATACGGTCGACTCGCCGACGGCCTAGCGCCGCGAACGCGGGTAGCGCAACTGCGCTCGCGATAATCTCGTCTTTCCTCGGCGGCTCGCCAGGCTCCGCACACCACCCTGCAGACGCACGGAGCGGATCTGTTCACAAGCGCAGTAGCAGGCAAGCAGCTCTCTGCAAATACCGGGATCGAGTACACCCCGCGTCGAACTGATGGCCCATGATGGGCGGCGTGAACGACGAATCGTTCCAACTCGATCCGAATCTACGAACGCTCCTTGCAAGCCAGCTCTCGCGCGGTGAGCTCGTGCTATTCACGGGAGCCGGGTTCTCCCTCGAGGCACCATGTCGCGCAGGGGGGACCGTCCCCAGCGCGGGAGAGCTATCACAGCTCCTGTGGGAGATCGCGTTTCCGGGCCTGCCTTTCGACACCGACTCGTCACTAGGGGATCTCTACGGATGCGCCCTGGAGCGTGCCGAAAACGCCACGCGAGAACTTCTGGAGTCGCGGCTGCGCGTGCAAGGCACCGTACCCGAGACCTACGTGCGCTGGTTCTCACAGCCGTGGCTGCGAATCTACTCGCTGAATATCGACAACCTCGATTATGTCGTGAGCAGCAGCAGCGAGCTGCCCGTCGCGCTCTCGGTCGTATCGGGAATCTCCGACGGCCTCGCGACCGCGAGTCAACACGCTTTGAGTATCCATCTCAACGGCACGCTCGAGGATTTTCCCCACGTCACATTCTCACAGCCTCAGTATGGCGAACGGCTCGCTCGTCCCGACTCGTGGTATCAGCAGCTAGTCCGTGATCTCATGGCGTCACCGGTCGTGTTTGTCGGGACCGAACTGAACGAGCCGCCGCTCTGGCAACATTTGGAACTCCGAGGCGCTCGTGGCCCCGGACGCGAGCGCCGGCCTCGGTCGTACCTTGTCTGCCCCACCCTGCCTGCAGCGCGGAAGGCAATGCTCCGTAACTACAACGTAGAGTGGATAGCGGCCGGGCAGAGCGAGTTTATGGAGCAGGTACTTTGGCCGATGAGCGCCGAGCGCGAGCAAGGAGCCGAGATACTCAGACGCCGACGCGCGCCGCGAGTCGCTGCGGACGTATTGCTGAAGGTCAGCGAGCTGCGAACCCAGCCAAGTGAGGATGTCCGCGAGTTCATGATGGGTCGCCAGCCGGAGTGGGCAGATCTGGCTGACGGGGGTTACGCGATCGTACGAGCCTTCGAGGCTAAGCTCGGAGCAAGAATCGAGCAAGACAAGCCAAGACTCGTGGTGCTAACGGGCACGGCTGGATGCGGCAAGTCGACGACGCTCATGCGCTTGGCGCTCGAGCAACATGCCGTCGGGCAAGACGTACGGTGGCTAGACCTCACCAACAACGTCTCACTCGGCCGAATTACCCAGGAGGTCAGGCGAGAGGCGCCATCAGTCCTGCTAGTCGATGATCTGCACCTGCTGGGCGACTCTGTCGGAGTATTCCTGTCGGGTCTTCTTGAAACCTGTCCGAATCTGACGATCATGAGCGCCCTGCGCAGCTCGAAGCATCTGGACCTCGCCTCACAGACGGGGCTCGATGACGCCAATCTCATGCAACATACGATTCCCAATCTCGAGGATGCCGATATCGAGTCCCTGCTCACCGCGTTGGACGCTGCCGGCAAGCTTGGACGACTCAAGGGAATGACGCCCGTCGAGCGCAGGACAGCGCTTCAGCGGGAGGCGGGAAGACAGCTATTGGTGGCGATGCTGCAGGCCACCTCCGGCAAACGGTTCGACGACAAGATCTGCAGCGAAGTTCGCGATCTTGGCTCAGGTGCTGCGGCTATTTACGGTGCTGTGGCACTCGCCAGCAGTGTTCGACATGGCCTCACACGGCAGGAGGTCATGCTTGCTGCTGGGGAAGCTACACACGACACCGTCAGCATCCTGCAAGGTTTGCTCGACCGGCGCATCATGATTCGCCGAGATGATCTGATCCTCGCCCGTCACCGCTTGATCGCGGAACACGTCGTGAAATACCTTAAGCGGGAGGGACACCTTGCTGAAACAGTACGCGGAGTTGCGTTCGCCCTCTCGGCGTCGGTGAGTCCCGAGACGCGTCAATCACGACCAATGTCGATCTTGATCCGTCTGCTCAACCATGATTGGCTGATAGAGAATCTGCACGGGCGGTGGGACGAGATCCGCGGGATCTATGACCATGTCGAGCGGACACTTGGATGGGATCATCACTACTGGCTTCAGCGCGGCAGCTTCGAGGTCGAGCGGGGTGATCTGCACGCCGCCGAGACCTATCTTGAAGCAGCTCGGTCGATGGCACCCGATGACTATCGGGTGCAGACGGAGTGGGGCTACTTGCAACTTCGTCGAGCCACTCAGGACAGCGACGAGGCCGGTTCCGTTCAGCTTGCCATGGAAGCGTTCGACGAACTCGACGATGCGATTGCTCGGCGAGGCGATTCGGACCCCTATCCGTTTCACGTGCTGGGATCCGCTGGACTGGAGTTCGCAGAGGTGGCGCCCCTCGGCCGCGATGAGAAGCTCAGACTCGTATCTCGTATCCGACAGGTCGTGGAAGACGGTCGCCGTCGTCACCGCGGCGACCAAGCACTCGCCCAACTTGCCACCAACGTTGAACGTCTGTTCTTGATGGTCGGCGCCGTCGAGCCGGCCGACGAACCTGTGAAGGGCGAGTAGCAAGCCCAGGATCGCTGCACCCAGCTCGCGGCGAGCTCGGTGCTGTCGCGTCTGGATGTCACGCCTGCGCGCAGGCTTTCTACGACGAATTGGACCCCAATTGGACCCCAATCCAATCTTCCGCCGCCTGCTCTCAAACCCAAAACCACCGGCTTTGCAGCCACTTCTGAGGGGTGAGCGATGGGGCTCGAACCCACGACCGCCTGGACCACAACCAGGAGCTCTACCAACTGAGCTACGCCCACCACGTATACGCCACCGAAAAGTCTAGCGCCGCGTCAGCCCCCCGCCGCGTCAGCCGACCGGACGGCCCCTTCGGCCTTGGCGAGCGTCTCGCTGGGGGCGAGCTCGGGCGAGCTGGCAGCGGCGGCCCGCCACGCGTCGAGCAGCCGCATGGCGTCGGGCCCGAGCAGCGCGGCCATCTGCATACCGAGGGCGAACGAGTCACCGAGCGGAGCACCGGTGGCACCGGCCGGGACGCCCTGAGGGAGCGCCCCTCCCCCGGGCCCCGGGATACCCCCCGGCGCAGCCGCCCCCTCGCCCCCCGCACCGCCGCCGGCGAACATGGCCTCCCTGGCGGCCGCGATCAGGCGGTCGGTGACATCGGTGCCCTGGCGTTCGGCGATGGTCCAGCCGCGGCCCATGGTGAGCTGCCCGAGGGGGAGCTTCGGACCTTCGAGCACCTTCAGGGTGGCGTTCTGCGGGTTCCATCTCTGTTCGCCGTACTCGAACACCTGCCCGCGCGACCAGATCTCGACGATCGGGCGGAGCTCCTCGTCGCTGAGGTTGAAGCGGCACATGTTGTGCGGGAAGTCACGAAGCTCCAGGTGGAACATATGTGGAGCCTCGCACCTCTGCGGCTGCGGCGCGTCGCTGTCGCCCCGGCGAGCGCTCAGCCGGCCGAGCGGCCGGCCGTGCCGGCGGCCCGGGCGCCCGCCACGTCGGGCAGCCGCGCGCGCATGATCTCCACGGCCTCGGGGTTGGAGTCGATGAGCACGTAGTGGCGGCCGAGCTGGGCGGCGGCGGCCCCGAGGGTGCCGCTGCCGGCGAAGAAGTCCAGGCAGCGGTCGCCCGGCCGGGTTGACGCGCTCACCATGCGCCGGAGGATGCCCTCGGGCTTCTGGGTCGGGTAGCCGGTCTTCTCGCTGCCCCTGGTGGGCACGATCGTGTGCCACCACACGTCGGTGGGGAGCTTGCCCCTGGCGGCCTTCTCGGGCGTGACCAGCCCGGGGGCCATGTACGGCTCGCGGTCGACGGCCTCGCAGTCGAAGTGGTAGGCGGCGGGGTCCTTCACGTACACGAGGATGGTGTCGTGCTTGGCCGGCCAGCGGCTCCTGGTGCGGGCGCCGTAGTCGTATGCCCAGATGATCTCGTTGAGGAAGCACTCGCGCCCGAAGATCTCGTCGAGCAGCAGCTTGCAGTGGTGGGCCTCGCGGTAGTCGATGTGGAAGTACAGCGTGCCCTCGCGGGCGAGCAGCCTGTGGGCGTGCTCCAGGCGCGGAGCCAGGAACTCCAGGTAGTCCTCGAAGCGGTCGCGGTAGGAGGACTGGGCGAGCAGCCGGGTGGTGTAGCGGGCGCCCTGGAAGCCGCCCCGCTCGCCGTCCTCGTCGCGGAGCACTGCGAGCGTGCGCCGGGTCTGCAGCTTGCCGGTGTTGAACGGCGGATCGAGGTACACGAGTTGGAAGGACTCGTCGGGAAAGGCCCCCAGGAGCTCGAGGTTCTCACCGAGCAGGATCTGGTCTTGAATAGATGGATCTACGCCTGCGGACAACGGCAAGAGCCTACGTCCGCGGCCCGATGGAGCGAACGAGCTCGACCCACTGGTAGCTGCGCCCGCACAGGCTGGGCCAGTCGCCGGCCGCGGCCACATGCAGCGATCCCTGGGGATCGACATGTGCGGGGGTGAGGAAGATCGCGTCGAGCACCGCCTGGCCGCCGTCTCCCGGCGCGAGCGTGAAGCCGTGCCTGGTGAGCGACAGGCGATGCGTGCCCGCGGTCAGGCGCGCGGGGATGGGCGGGACGGTGTCGGGCACCAGCGAGTTGCCGTCGAGCTGCCCGGCGATCGAGGCGAGCGCGCGTCCGTCCACGCTCAGCCCCACCGACGGCATGATCTGGCCCTGCACCCACACGTCCCACACGCCGGCGCTCGGTAGCAGGACCGACGCCGACAGGCTCCCCGGCGTGCTCATCACGAGCCCTTCGCGCTCGTGCCCCCAGCGCGCCGGATGGACGGCGCGGGCGAGTGACACACGCACGAGGAGAGGCGCCTGCGCGCCGATCAGCTCGTCATCCGGTTCGCCCGCGCTGCGGGCGAACGCCCCGATGCGCGCGCACTGCTGCGTGGGTGTTCCCGTGAGCGCCACGTGGGCGCTCGCCGGGGGAGCGCCCGGGCGCCTGCCCCACACCTGGTAGTAGGAGCCCTGCCACAGCAGTCGGTAGGCGGCCGGCGGCCGGCTGGCGGCGGGATCGCGGCGGGTGACGATCAGCGGGTAGGCCCGCAGGGAGGCCGGCGCCACGCGATCCAGATCGACCGGCTCGCCGTAGCCGCCGGCGGCGCCCGCCAGCGCGGGCGGCGGGTACACGAAGTCGGGACCCCCAATGTCCAGCTCGCGCAACTCGTACAACGAGTATTCGTCGAAGTCCGTGAACAGCGCCGGGCCCTTGCCCGCGAACCGCGAGTCGAGCGTCGCGAGCTCCTGATAGCGCGCGGTGGGGGCCAGATCCGAGGTGTGGTAGAGCAGCGCGTCGGAGGCGAGCACGCCACCGGCCAGGGCGAGCGCGAGCACGGCGGCGAGCCCGCGCGCGAGCAGCGCTCGGCGCGCGCTGAGCAGCGCGGCGACGCCCGCCCAGGCGAGCAGCACGGCCACCGGGGAGCTCAACACGAGCGTCTTTGCTTCCGCCCAGGTGGTCACCGACCTGCTCACCACCAGCGAGGCCAGCAGCATCAGCGCGAACCAGCCGGCGAGCGCGAACGCGCGAATGCGCAGCAGGTAGACGCCGCCGAGCACTGCGGCCACGAGCGCGATCGCGATCAGCGCGTGCGTGGCCGTGAGCGCCGCGCCGGCGGGCGCGAGCTTGTAGCTGCCGCGCAGCCACACGCCGAGCGCCTGCACCGCGCGCAGCGGCGCGTGCAGGTTGCCGCTGTTGGTCGTGGAGGCGATCACCCGCGCGACGCGCAGGGCGCCGGGCAGGTCGCGCCACGTCGGCCATGCGGCCACCAGCAGCGTCAGCGCGGCGACCCCCACCGACGCCAGCGAGCGCCGCGCGGGCAGTTCGCGGGCGAGCGCCGCCACGAGCACGATCACCGCCGCGAGCGCCCACGCGACGAACGCGAGCCCGAGCGCCGAGACCCCCGCGGCGAGCACCAGCGCGAACGGGATGGCGCGGGCGGGAGCCGGGCCGAGCCAGCGGCGGTGGGCGACCACGAGCGCGCCGAGGGTGAGCAGCATCGACATGGCCGTGATCTCCTTGACCGACGCGAGCAGCTCGTACGCGTACACGAGCGCGGGCACCACCGCGGTGAGGACTGCGAGCGCCGCCCAGGCCCCCTTCAGGCGCATGTGACGCGCCAGTGCCCAGGCCGGCCCGGCGGCGGTGGCGAGCATGAAGGCGTTGAACGGCTGAAAGGCCCAGATCAGCGGTAGGCCGAGCAGGAACGCGCTGCCGCCGAACAGCGTGTCCGCGCCCGACGGGTAGCTCATGCCGTAGTAGTCGCGCGTGAACTGGCCGTAGGAGTTGTGGAGGTCCAGGTGGGCGTAGTGCTGGCCGTGGCGGATCAGGAAGTCGGCGCCCAGCATGTGCACGGCGGAGTCCGCCAGCGCCATGTAGGAGGAGAAGCTCGGACGCCCCGCCGCCAGCACAGGGGCGAGCGCGATCGCGTACGCGAGCACGGACACGAGCACGGGCCACGGGTGCCGCGCGCAGCTCCTCGCCAGGCTGCCCGCCCGCCCCCACCCGAGTGCGGCTCCCGCCAACGCCAGCGCCAGCATCAGATAGGGCGTGGCGGGGGCCAGCGGGTATATGTAGGTGCTGAGCTGGGAGAGGGCGATGAGAGCCGCCGCGCCCACGCTCACGAGCAGGCATCCCGGCAGGAAGGCGCCGCTCAGGCGATCGACGGCGAGCCCCGCGCCGAGGCACAGCGCCACGAGCGCGCACGGGTAGAGCAGCGCCGTGGCAACGAACATCGGCGCGATGGTAGAGTGCGCGCCCGCGCAGGGCACCACCCGGCGACGGGGGGCGGCGCCGGGCGCCGGACCGCCGATCGTCTACGAAGGAGGGCATGGTGAGCGCTGCGAGCACGTTGCACACCGCCGGCAGGCGCACGATCGCCGTTGCGGCGCTCCTCGCGGGGTTGAGCCTGTGGGCCTGGCTGGCCGCGCCGGGCGCGCGCGCCGCTACGGCGGTGAACATCGGCGCCAACCAGGAACACCTCGCGGGTCAGGCGAGCGTCGCCGTGGATCCCGCCGGCACCGCCTACATCGCCTGGCCCTCGGCGCAGGGCGCGTCGCTGAACTTCTGCAAGCTCGCCCTGGGGGCGAGCAGCTGCTCCCCGCAGCAGCTGACCCCCTCCAGCGGCACCACCTTCCCGGTGGCGAACCCGTCCGTGCTGCTCGAAGGCTCGACCGTGTACGTGTTCGCCGAAGCGGTCAGCACCGACGGCGATGACAGCGGCATGACGGGCTTCGTCTCGACCGACGGCGGCGCGACCTTCACGCCGCTGCTCGGCGGCGCCGCGATCAGCTTCGGGTCGGGCGACGGCTCGGCCACGCTGGACCCCGTGTTCGCGCTCCCGGGCGGGAACATCGGTGTCAGCTACGTGGTCCCCACCGAAAACCCGGACTTCCAGGCGGTCTCGCTGTCCTCCCCGACCGAGAACTCCCAGACCAGCCACCCCACCTCCGAGGCCTCGCTCAACCCCTCCCCCAACGGCTTTCAGATCGGCAACCTCGGCGGTCAGGTGGCGCCGCAGCTCAGCGGCAGCGAGGGCATCCTCGGGGCGTTCGAGCTGATCGAGACCGGCCCGTGCCCGACCACCGACGGGATCGACTACGCGTTCGCCTCGCTGCCCGCGACCGACGCCGCCCTCGACACCAGCACGGGGGGCGCGGGCAGCGCCTGGCAGCCGCAGCAGCTGCTCGAATGCAACGCCGACGACCCGGCGGTGGGCGGCGGCCCGGCCGGGCTGGGCGTGCTCGACGAGAACGAAACGAACGGCACGGTGGTCTACCACGCGTTCAACGCGGCCAGCAAGACCTTCAACCCGCCCGAACTCATCACCCACGGGCACGAGAACGAGGCAGCGCTCGCGCAGGACGCCGCCGGCGGGGTGTTCGCGACGTGGGTGAGCGGCGGCGACGAACTCGAGCTCGACTACCACTCCGCGGGAGGCTCGAGCTGGCCATCGCCGAAGGTGCTCGTCACCTCCGGCGAGAACGACATCGGCGGCGCCTCGAGCTCGGTGAACGCCGCCGGCCAGGGCTGGGCGGCGTACACGGCGGCGGACACCGAGTACGCGCTGCCGTTCACGGTGGCGAGCTTCACGGGGGCGACGGAAACGATCAGCCGGAGCTCCACGCTCGAAGGCGAGCACACGACGCTGTCGGTGCCCAAGGAATGCGTGCGCAACGGCGTGATCAACGGCACGCTGACCGTGAAGATCCCCTCACACAAGCGCAAGGGCAGGTTCGTGGTGAAGATCTACAGGGTGATCTTCAGCCTCGGCTCGGTTCACAAGACGATCACGCGCAAGAAGCTCAGCAACGCGCCGTTCGTGGCCACGCTGCACGTGCCCGGCCTCGCTGCCAACACGAAGTACGTGCTCTCGGCGCGCGCGTTCATCGCCGTCCACCACGGCCCGCCCCGCAGCAAGACGCTCCACGTGACCATCACCACCTGCGCCTAGCGTCCGCGCAACGCCCGTGGCGCGTCGCGGGGGCCCGTGCCCATCTCGTGATGCCTGCGCCTCTGCGCCCCGGGCCACTCGCGCAGCAACTGGCAGAAGCGGCTCGCCGCACGCGACGCGAACACGAACCCGCCGCTGCGTTGCACCAGGCCCGCCGCGTGCAAGCCCACAACCGCGTCAGTCGCCGCCAACTCGCAGCCGACCTCGCGCGCCAGCTCCGCGAGCGACCAGGCAGCCGGGCCACCCGCGAAATGGCTAGTCTAAGCGCCAAGGACAAGATCGACGTTCGCCCACTTCAGACTGCCCATCAAGCGATAAGCGGCGTATCTGCCACGTCACGGCAGACACATACTACTCCGGCCCAGTAAACGTCCGACGGGGCTGGTAGGTTTTGGTGTGTGAGGACTCGGGATGCGAGGCGGTTGGGGCAGGCGGCTCAGGAGGAGCTTCGCCGGCGCGCCGTTGCGCTTGTCGGGGAGGGTCGTTCTCAGACTGAGGTCGCGGCGCTGCTCGACGTTTCGCGCCAGTCGGTGAGCGAGTGGGTACGCGCTCAGCGCCTTGGCGGGGACAGCGCGCTCGCGGCGGGCAAGCGCGGCCGTCGGCCGGGAGAGAAGACGGCGCTCACGGCCTCTCAGCAGGCGCGGATCGCGAGGGCGATCCGGGAGAAGAACCCCGACCAGCTCAAGCTGCCCGGGTTTCTGTGGACGCGGGCGTTGGTGTGCGAGCTGATCGACCGGCGGTTCGGGATCAGGGTCGCGGAGAAGACCGCGGGCCGGTATCTGCGCTCGTGGGGGTTTAGTCCGCAGAAGCCCGCCAGACGGGCGTTTGAGCAGAACCCAGAGGTCGTTACCCGGTGGCTGGAGGAGCGCTACCCGGCGATCAAAGAGCGCGCCCACCGGGAGAAATCCCTGATCTTGTGGGCCGATGAGATGGGTCTGCGCTCCGATCACACCGCCGGGAGATCGTGGAGCCCGGTCGGGCAGACACCCGTGGTCGAGGGCACCGGACAGCGCTTTGGCGCGAACGTGATCTCCGCGATCTCCAACAAGGGACACCTGTCGTTCCGGGTGTTCAAGGAGAAATTCATCGCCGCCGTGTTCATCGACTTCCTAAACCGTCTGATCCGGCAAAGCAAAGGGCAGAAGATCATCCTGATCCTCGACGGGCATCCCGTACACCGCGCCAAGAAGGTGAAACAGTGGGTCGAAGCACACGCGGAGGAGATCGAGCTGCAGTTCCTGCCCGGCTACGCGCCAGAGCTGAACCCGACCGAGCTGCTCAACCAGGACGTCAAGACAAACACCCTCGGCCGCCGCAGGCCCCACACCCAGGACGAGCTGATCGGCGACACCCGCAGCTACCTACGCTCCCGACAGCGAACACCGCGCATCGTCGCCAACTACTTCGAGGAGAAACAAGTCAGCTACGCCAAAGCCGCCTGACGGCTATTTACTAGGCCGAAGTAGTAACCGTCGACCATGCGCGATCTCATGGGATGATGCTCGCCGTGGTGCTTACTGTGATTATCCTCGTTGCGGCCTTCGTACTCGCGCTGGCGCTGCCGGGGTATGGCTTCTGGGCGCGACGTAGGGGCACCCGCTCACGCAGAGCAATGGGTCGCAAAGATGGCATACACTAGGCACGCTGCTTGAGCCCACCGCTGCGCGGCTATGATCGAGGCCCCGCGGCCACTCGTGAAGGTCTCACAATTCAAAATCGTGTCGTCGCCGACACGTTGTCGAGCACGGCGCGTCTCTCTGACTGGCTACGACCCCCCCCAACCGCGAGCCAGACGGGGCCGTCCCGTCGCGCCAATATTGTCCCCGACGACGCAAGTGCTTCGAAGACTCCCTGCCGTGACGGCACCGCGCGCTCGCCAGGAAGTGGCGGTGGTCGTCGTCCGGGGCGCTCGGCATCGGCAAGGACACTCACGATGAAGGCCGTGCCGTCTACGTTGTACGAGGTGTTTGCACATGACAGGAACGCTTGCCCCAATACCTCACTCATAGCCGGTACGCTCGTGGCGACAAAGCCACCCGCTGCTCTAACCTTGCTTTGAAGGTCTGTGTGTATGCGACACAATCCGGATGGCTCGCTTTCTGGTGCGTGCCACGAGTTGCCCTCCGCAAATACGTATGCCGGAACGGGCTCGTCCGTGCTACTCGTCAGTTCGCGTCCGCTCAAGTCTCGTGGCGAAAAACGCGGCAGCTCGCGAGACACCTTGTGGGGCGGACGTCCAGGAAACAACGGCGGCACGGTTACCGTCCCACCTACCGCTCCCCTCACCTCTGCGGTCACCGCGCGCAGATCACTCGCAAGCTCAGGCTCCCTGTAGGTACGGATCGTCCGCCCTGCTACGAAAACCCCGCTTACCTCATCGCGTGTAATTGCAAACCCTTCTGCACGCACCGGACGGCTGTTCCCCAGCCAAAATTCAGCTATAACGGAGCCAGGAGACAGAGTCAAGACCGGACAACCGTCGCCCGGTCGCTCTGTCACGCACCAACCCGCCGTACCCTCCCCGAGCATCGGAACGACATAGACTGGCCGCGTCGTCGCGACTACCCTGCCCCCGTTGTCAGCGACACTCGACGCGCAGCTCGCGCAGACCGCAGCGCCAAATATGGCGATCCCAGCCAAGCTCACCCGTCGTCTTGCGCGACGCGTACAATATTTACGTGCGGACCTATGCGTTGGCCTGCTCCCCGTCATACGCCGCTAATACGTTTCGACTTCGTTCTGAACGAGATCGCTGTCGGTGCCAAGACATTGCACCCACTGCTGCGCGCTCGAGTAAATGCCGCCGTCATCCATATTATACGTACCGTCAGTCACGCCCTCCGTGTAGATGCGCCCCCAAACCCAACCCGTATACCACGCCCCCACTCCGCACCCGAAGATTATCGGTACTTCTTCGCCGATGGTATTCGCGTACGAGTGCTTGGTGCAATAAAACCCGTTTGCTTTGCCGCTCGATGGGTGTGCCTGCGAAGCCGCAAAGACACAGTATTGCAGTTCAAAGTGCGAAACCGTCGCTTTACAGAAGAATCCAAAGTTGCCCCATATTTGTCCGCTCTTGTACGGCTCTTCCCACAGCTTCCACTTTACTTCGCACAGCCCGACGCTCGCCGCGCTGGCGCCTCCTCCCCCGTCGCTGCCCCCTCCTTCAACCGACGGTCCAGCCTCGCACAGCAGTTCGACGCACCCACCGGGAATTGCTCCGGCCGGCATCTCCGCCGCTTCACGCGCCTTTCGCGCTTGCTGTGCCTGCAGAAGCTGTTCCGCCGCTCCGGATGCAAGTGATTCTGCAACCCATGGTTCGATCATGCTCGTGTATTGCGTGGCCACGTTTTCCGGGATAGCAATGCCGTCTGTCTGGAGTGGAGCGGCGATCTCCGGAACGTAGGCTGCTCCCGACTCCACAATCGTGCCCGACTCAAGTTCAGTGCTTACCCCGCTCCCACCAAGCCACGAGTACGGAGGCGGGCTCGCCGTCGTTGGCACGCCGAACTCCGTGCTTCGATACGGAGTTAGCAGCTGCGTTTCCTTTTCGTTGTCATCTTCTGCGGTCCCCACGACGTCTCCCTCAAGGTCGTGAAGCTCGATCGTCGGCGACTTTCCTGCGCTCTGGATCGCGTCGAGCATGCCGTCGATCCCGCGGATGTTTCGCGTCCACTGATCGCCACCACGTGTCGTCCACGTGGGGGTACCGCCCGCGCTCCCGTAGTGGTAGACGGTCGCCCCAGCCGTTCCTTCAGTTTCTAGAACTCGCCCTTCCGGATCGTAGCCGTAGTGAGTTGTCACGCCGCCCTGAGTCTGGGTGGCGACCTGACTGTCAGCGTAAAAACTCGTTTCAAGCGGACTGGCCTCGGAACCTTCGGCGCCTGCCGCGTCGGCCGCCGGCAGCTTCGTGATGTTGCCGAGCCCTTCATATTCGACCCCGGTATCTACGAGCGCGTCCCCAGTGTCGTAGCTGTGCGTCGCAATAACTTCTTTCTTCCCGCATTTCCCGCTCGATTCCGGCGGGTCTGTCGCGTAGCTCGTGCGCTCACCTTCTTCTTCGTAGGTATATGCGCGCTTTAGCTTCCTACATGCCCCTTCTGGCAGCGTTTCTTGCACTTCGGTAAGCCATCCTGCTTCGTTATACGTAGCGCTGATGTCCGCAAGGCTTGTCTGCTCCGCAACCGCTTCCCCGTGTATGGATGGCGTCACGCTCTGCTTGTACCATACGCACCTTTCCTTCACTTCTGTGCACTCGGTCGTCTTTTGATATTCTAGGCCGGTTGCGTCGCCGACGTCATCGTAGCTGTAGCGCGCAAGCACCCCGTTTGGATAGGTCTCCGTCGTCATTCGCCCTTCTTCGTCGTACGTCGCGGCAAACGTACCCGCTGTCGAGTCGAACAGCGTTGCTAGCTCACCGGTGGTGCCACTGTACGTGTACACTTGATATGCGTCACCACCGTCGACCGCCCCGAAGTTCACTTCGTGCGGTCGTCCGTCCACATTATAGCTGTACGTCGTGGTGTTGCCCGCCGCGTCGGTATAGTCTACGAGCTGTCCGAGGGTATTGTATTCCGCTATCGTCGTCTCTGGCGGGCGGCCTTCGGAGGTTGTGCTTTGCGTGTGTAGCGTACCCAGCTTTTCGTTGTATGCATATGTAGTCTTCGGAAGTGCCTCATCTACCTGTTCGTGTTCATGCGCTGGATGTGTCACTTCTGCGAGCACTTTGGTGGATATCTTGCGTCCTGCGGCGTCGTACTGCACGATTTTCGTTCGCGTCGTTGTCCCGAATTCTTCAACCACGTCTTCCGGCTCGTCCCACATGTTGTACGTCGTAGTAGTTACTGGGAGATTGGGCGCGTTCTTGACGTCCGGCTCGACTGCAGGTGCGACTTGGCACTCGAGGCCGACCCATTCTGGATGGTTTCGGCAGCTCGCGGATTCCGCTTCGGTACCAGCGGTATAGAACTCGGTGCGCATGTCGTGCGCCTCCTTCTTGCCGGTGGTTTCTGGCTGTGGCGCAGGCGTCCACTCTTCGATGCCGCGGAACGCAATATTCGTGAGCCACACCTCGCCTTTCACGTCCACCGCCACGCCGCCCGGTTCAATAACCTGCATCGGTTTGGACGTTAGCGAGCCTTCTTCTTCGATAGGCGCTTCGTGTTCGTTCGCCGCTTCTTCTTCCGCTTCGCTCTCTCCGCCTCCTTGAGCGTTACTCGCTTTTGCTCTTCTCTCGCTGAACTCGGCGATATATTCGCCCGATGCGCTGAACTCTTGCACACGCGTGCGATCTGTTACCCAGATGTGCCCGCTCGAATCGACTGCGACGGCAGAAGGTTCTTCGAACTGGCCGGGAGCCGCGCCTGTGGTACCAATTTCTTTGACGAGTGTTCCGGTACCGGTAAACTCCGCGATGCGTCGGTTCTTTCGGTCCGCCACCCACACGTTGCCGTTTTCGTCAAGTGCGATGCCGGTCGGTTCCTCCAAGTCGCCAGCTGCGGTGCCTTTTTCACCAAACTCCTCCTCCAGTTTGCCTTCGCTGCTGAACTCCTCGATCCTTGCATTGCCTGTGTCTGCCACCCATATGTTGTTGCCTGCGCCGATCGTGATTCCCTGCGGTTCGTTCAACTCTCCTTCCCCAAAGACCTTACCGGCGTAAAGCCCCTTGCCATTGAACTCCTCTATGCGGTCATTTCCCGTATCCGCAATCCACACGTCTTCGTTTTGGTCAAGCGCTATGCCTCGTGGTTCGCTTAGCTGCCCCGCCGCGGCGCCTTTCCCTCCTGCTTCGCGCAGCTTCTTGCCGACTTTCGCATACTCGATCGCCTTTCCGGCCGCGCGGTCGATGGTCCAGACGTCATCCTTCGGTGTAACGGCAAGATCGCCCGGAGCTTCGAGTTCGCCGCGTTCCGCCGTGTCGGTACTAAAAACGCTCTTGACCGTCGGCGGATATTCCTTACTTCCACCGGGGGATCGCGTTTCCACAAGCTGTCCCTGCGCGTCATAGATCATCTCGTGTGTCAGGTCGAGACCGTCTGGTTCGACGGTAATTGAAGTCGGCTCGCGTAGCTGCCATCCGCTTCCTGCGTAACTCGTGGTCGTCGTTCGCTTTTCGGCTTCTTTGCCTTCATACTTCGCCGCGTCGACAACCGTCGTTACCAGATCGTATTCTTCATTGCTTGGTGCGCCCTGATCGTACGTATAGTGCACGATGTTCCGAGCCTCAACTTCTGCTCCGCTCGCCAGCTTAATCGCGTGCTGCGGCCCGAGCGATTCGAGCAGCTCCGTGCCAGTCGCATTGTAAGTGTTCTCGGTATCCAGAAGCTTTGACATTTCGGCGGACCTTTCCGACACGCCGCCACCTGCTTTGAGCGCTTCTCCGCGCGCACTCGGTGTCAGTGATCTAACCACGTTGTTCGTTTGGTTGTATTCGGCGGTGCTTATTCCTCCCGCCGGCGTGGCTACATTGATGGTTCGGCCGTGGGTGTCGCGGTAATAGATCGTCGCGCGTGTGTAGCCGCTGGCCGGCCAGCCCTGAGGTTCATCCGGCGGAAAGATCGCCGTCGCTTCAGCTGGTTCTTCACGTTGCCCCCAGGCTTCCACTTGCTTTGCGCCCATTTGGTTAGGTGCACCAGCGCCAGTAATAGGTACCTGGTACTCGATCGTTGTGCCCGGTTCGGGAGCACGGTATTCGCCTGGCACCGCGCCTTTGACAGTGCCTTCGACCGTCACGGGGGCACTTTCCGACGATGCCGATCCGTCGCCGTTTGTCGCAGTCACTTCCGCGACGACTGTTTCGCTTGCCTGTGGCATATAGTTTGGGTTCGTCGCGCCAGCGATCGCGGTACACGTAGATCCCGCTACGCATCGCTTCCATTGATAACCATAGACCACGGGCCCGTTGTTCCACGGTACAACAGACACACTGAGCCGCGTGCCGATCGACGGCGTGCCTCCGATTTTTGGCGCTTGCACGGGTTCGACGGGTGCTCCATTCCACACCGCGGCGCTTGCCGGCGCACGGGTTATCTTTAGTAGCCGCCCCGGGGCGGTGCTGTCGGTAGCCGTGCCGTACGTGAACCCCCACGTCTCTTGGCCGGGAGGCGTAACCGCAGTCACAAGGCTTTCTTTGCTGTATCCGTAGGTCGTCTTCAGTGCTGGCACGATTCGCGGATCCCACTCTGCTCGCAGGCGCCCGGCATCGTCGTATTCGTAGCGCGCGAGCGGTGTCCGGTTGACCTCGTGCTGCGCCGGATTATAAGCAATGACGTCCACTTCCTTCAGGCGCCCTATGTATTCTCCCCATTCATTTTCAGCTTCGCCTTTAGCGGTCTTTTCTTGGTCGTTGTCATAGCTAAACTCAAGTGCACGGCACCCAGGCTGCATGTGATGCCATTCGCTCGCCGGGCATTCGGCGCTTCCATGCGGAGCAAGCTCCTCCGTCGGCCGAACGATTGTCTTTCCGTTTTCTTCCACGGATTCGTATGTATCCGTGACAGTGTCCGTCGCCACCGCGCCTTCAGAGACGGTTGGCATCCAGGTTTTGGCGCCCTTCGGTAGCGTAAACCGCGTCGTCGTCCCCTGCGACGGATCCTTCACCAAATATTCCGTCACTTCGCCAGTTCCGTTTTCCTTGGCTTCTAGTGTCAGATTTTTGTCCCCTTCCGGAGGTTCGAACCCGCCTCCCGGCTTTTGAGCAAAGAACGTCAGGCCCGATGGGCCGCTTGCGATAACGCCCGCTTCTTCGGGGAGCACTTCTAGACTCGCGAGGCTTCCCAGACTGAGGCGCCACTGAGGCCCGAGCGGGCCTTCTTCGCCAGCGGTGCGGTTTCGCGAGTTGTAGCTTCGCGCTACAGCGAGTGACCCTGACCCGCCACTTACGTCCACGTCGGTGGCTTCGAGCGAGAACGCCCCCGTTTCCGGATTTACGGCACCCGGTCCAATTGGTAGCGACGCTGAATTGTACCGATGTCCGATCTCGTATGTTTCCGTCGAGGTGTTGCCCGCGTTGTCCGTCGCGCGTATGGCGAGCGTGTGAAAGCCTGGAGCGACAGAAGTTCCGTTGATCGTCCATTCTGCGCGAGCTGTACACGGCCCGGGCGAACATCCAGACGCGGTGCTACCCAATTGTTTGCCGTCGAGGAAGAGTTCGAGCGACCGAATGCCGGGGCTCAGCGAACCTCCCCGTTCACCCGAGCTGACTTCCACCACGGGGTGCGCTTCGTTGCCGCTCAGTTCTTCCTTTATGTTGATGCCAGACAGTTGAAAATCATGCGGAGGTTCCGCCCACACTTTCAAAGTAACCTGGCCTTCGCCGTATTCCGATGACCAGGTGTGTTCGGCGGCATCGTCTGCTGAGTAACGAAACTCCAGTTCGCCATTCGGGCCTGGGTAGCCCTTTTCCGATTGAAAGAACGGATCGATTTTGCCTTCACTGTACTGGGCTTCTTTTTTGAGGGATTCGTATGTGAACACTGTGTGCTGTTCCGGGGCGCACTGAATGCCTTCACAGCTGGTCGGTCCGGACGCGTATTCAGTGAGGCTGCAGCTGTGCGCACACGGCGCGAGCCCGAACTTCTCCGCTTTGACTCCAAGGCCGACGTCGTGATCCGTGACTTCAAAGGCGCCCTGCTTTGGTCCGAGCCAGGCCCCGCTTCCGGACAGTACGTTTACTGTGTGGTCGAGTTCCGCCGCTGAGGTGTTGTATTTGATCGTTGGATGCGTTTCTTTCGGCTGAGCAATGTACAGATACAGTTCCTTGAACTGGAGCGTCACTTCTCCCGAATAGTCATTACTGACGAGAAGCAGACCGAACGACGCCGCGTTGTGTTCAGAGCCGCTAGCGGACGCGCATCCGGGCACGCAAACTTCGCCTACCTTTCCAGATTCGCAGCCCATCGGAATACATCCGCCTCCTTCTTCGACATGTGGCTCGGATCGCTGTTCGCGTCCTCCGGTGCCGGCAAGTTCGACGAAGGGCTCGGCGACTTCTTCGAGGTGCTTCCATTTAGTTGTCTGGTAAAGGCCGCCGAGAAATTTGCCGGACTGCACCTTGTATATATGCGAGTCGCCGCTGGTTTTGTATGTCAACGCACCCCACTGGCCTTCCGTTGCCGTCCCGACGTAGCGCACTCCCACACCGAAGGGGGCCGTTTCGGGCGTAAAGCCACCTCCGGAAGACTCGAGCTGCCATAGAGGCGCCTGTGCATCGAGCGGCTCATCTTCGGTCACTACGTTAAATTCCGGATCCACAAGGATCGGGTACTTATAGTTCGGTGTGGCGTGCCGTACTGTGAGCGCTAGTGTGTCGCCGCGCTCCGACATGGATACGGGTACGTCGTCGCCTTCGGCATCGATTGCTGACGGGGCCGCGATCGTGGCAATTGTTTCGCCGTCGTCGTTGATTTCGGCGCTTCCGGCAGGGCCCGCCTTGAGCCGTGCGCCGACGGGGAGATGCGCGTGATAGGAGAAGCTTTCGGGAGCGTCGGCTGCTCGAATCGCGATCTGTGTGTCAAATCCGGTGACGGTGGGCTTCACGATCGTGTCCGTTGCGAGCTGCGTGTTGGCGTAGATCACGCTCGTGCCGTCAAGCTGACCTTCTGTGTGAGGCTGTCGCGTGCTCACTTCCGTCTGCGGAGTAACGGAGAGACCGAGCGGTCCCGCTTGAATGCTCTCGCCGAGTTGACGTGGAATACGCAGTTTGACGATGGGATTTCGTGGCCTGAATTCGTTGCCATTCCGGCGGAGCTGCAGGTCGACTGGTTCCCATGCATCGTTCGAGTTGCGCGTAGCCATGGGATACAGGCTTTGGATTATGGCATCCCTATCTCGTCCGAGACTGATCTGAGCCACGTCCGCGTTCTCGAATTGGGTGATCTGTTGGCCAGCCGGGAGTTTGGGCGGTCCGCCCGCAGGGTTGGCGATCTGGGTGGGGAATGCATCGTCGTCTACCGCCCTCGCTTGAACCGCGTCGAGCGCTTGATACTTGGTTTGCGACGCCTTGCGCGCTTGGACTGCGTGCGGACTTGCGCGTAGCGTTTGCATTTCCTGCCTCAGTTGCTCGTCGCCGTCGAGCAACTGCATTTGGGCGACCGCCAGGCCGGAGGTCAGAGGTCCCGCGCCAGGTGAGGGCCCCGAGTCTGACTGTCCAGAGGTGGCGTGCGAGAGGACCAGGGCCGTCAGCAAGCATGTCGCGACGAGAGCAAGACCAAGAAAGACTTTGTGGGCGCGCATCTCAGACCCTGCCCTCCCCCACCGCGGTGCGCCGTACTGCGTTCCGCAGCAACGTTTTTCTCCGATAGTCAGACTCTACACGATCGTTACGCTGTGTGGAACCGTCTCGGAAGACGGGCGCACCAGTCGAGCGCCCGTGTGATAATACGAGTGTTCCGAGACCGTCTCAAGCTCGGGGTCGTCCCCCGGCGACGCACATTTACATGGCGCCTGTGGCGTGTCTTCGTGAGGGCACAGGGGCGAGAGGCAAACGCGAGCATTGCGTCGGAAAGCGCAAGCGAGGCTCCTATGCCTCGCGAACGGGATCGCTCTGGCTAACTGTCTCCACCGCATTGGCCACCTCGGGAGGGCGCCCGAACGCAGCCGACAGACGCTGTGCGGCGTCGGCGCGAGGCTTGTAGTGCATATAGAGCTGGGTAGTCGAGAAGTCGGAGTGACCGAGCCACTCCTGTAGCTCGCGGGGGTCAACGGTGCGGATGGCGACGCTCCCGAAGGTGTGTCGTAGGTCGTGGAAGCGCAGGGGACGTAGTCGTGCCGCGTCGCGGGCTCTCTTGAAACGTCGTCGCAGCGCCGAGCTATCGAGATGCCCGCCATCCTGACCTACGAACACGAGGTCGTCGGGCTGGGTCCAATGCTCGCGCTCTGCGAGACGAGCAAGCGTCGAGGCAACCTCGTCGAGGAGCGGAACGGCGCGGCCGAGGCCAGACTTTGGGGTCCCTAGCTTGCCCGCGGTGTAGCTCGCCGTGACCCGCAGCGTCTGCGCGGAGAAGTCCACGTCACGCCATGTAAGAGCGAGCAGCTCACCCATCCGCAGGCCGGTCAGCGCCGCAGTCAGGAACAGACAGGCATCCTGTTCGTCGCCTGCTGCACGTGTTAGCGCGTGCACCTCCTCGGGGGAGTAGAAGCTGAGGTCGGTGCGCTTGGGAACGGTAAGCCGCTCGACATCTGCGACAGGGTTGTGGGGGAGCCTCCAGACCTTGCGAGCACGCCGGAAGATGCCGTTGAGCAGGACGAGCAGCTTCTGGATGCTGCGCCGGGATAGCTCGCCGTCGCGCAGCAACCTCGAGAGCCAGCGTTCGATGCTCTCGGAGTCGATCCGCTCTAGCGGCTGATCGCCGAACGTCGGTATCAGATGGGCATTGACGACCGAGCGATAGTCGGCAAGGGTGGATGCCTTGCGACCGCGCTCCTTCTCGACGTAGCGCAGCCACTCATGCGCTGCATCGGTGAAGGTCGCGCCCGTGCGGACCATACCGGGCAGCGTGCCGCGACGGGCTCGGTCTAGCACGTCGCCGAGCCTAGCTTCGGCGGTGCGTTTCGTGAAGTAACCGCTCGGCGGACGCCCGTGCTCGGTCCATGCTGACCCGAGCTTCTTTTGGACTTGGCGGCCGTCTGGAAGCCGGTACTTCACGTACCACACCGGTCCGTGTGCACGCTGAACGCGGAAAACGTGGCCCGAAGGGTATCGTATCTCTGTCCGCATCGGCCTTGTAGAGCCAAACTTAGCAGATGTTCGGGACATATCGGGGATATATCCACGAATCTCCACGGCACCAATGCGCAGAAAATGCCTATTTCCTGAGCTTTTCGGATGCCCCGGGCAGGATTCGAACCTGCGACCCTCGGATTAGAAGTCCGATGCTCTATCCAGCTGAGCTACCGGGGCAGACGGGCGCCGCGAACGCCCTGCTGTGGACGTCTCCGGGCGAGCGTATTGATGCACAGTACTTAAGCGCCGTTGAGGAAAAGTCTGCAAAGATGCCTGCATGAGCTCGATCGAAGGGGATGAGGGCGATCTCACGCGCAAGCAGCGCCGTGAGCAGGCGCGGGCGGAGCGCAAAGCGATGGAGGAGGCGGCGGCCGCGAACGCCGCGCGGCGCACCCGCCTGACCCAGCTCGGGATCGTGGTGGCGGTCGTGGTGGTGGCGATCGTGGTGGTGCTCGTGGCCACCGGCGGCAAATCCAAATCGGGGATCCCCACGTCCAAGCACGAACAGAACGCCACCGTCACCGAAGTGTCGGACCTGCTCAACGGGATCCCCCAGAGCGCCAACACCCTGGGCTCGCCCACCGCCCCGGTGACGCTCCAGTACTTCGGCGACCTCGAGTGCCCGATCTGCAGGGAATTCACGCTCCATGCGCTGCCTGTGATCATCCCGAAGCTGGTGCGCAGCGGCAAGCTGCGGATCGAATACCACTCGATGGAGACGGCCACACGCGAACCGGAAGTCTTCAAAACTCAGCAGGAGGCCGCGCTGGCGGCCGGACAGCAGCAGAAGGCGTGGAACTTCATCGAGACCTTCTACCACGAGCAGGGCGAAGAGGACTCGGGCTACGTGACCGAAAAATACATCCAGGGCATCGCCAGCCAGGTCCCCGGCCTGAACCTCGCCAAGTGGACCACCGCTCGGAGCAACCAGGAATACGCGAACTCCCTCACCACCGACGCCCAGACGGCCAACAACCAGGGCTTCACGGGGACGCCGTCGTTCCTGATCGGCCGCAGCGGCGGCGCGATGACGAAACTCACCTACTCCAACTCGCCGACCGAACCGCAGTTCGTCGAAGAAGCGGCCGAAAAGCTCCTGAAGAGCTGAGTCGATGAGCGCACGAAGCTTGAGAATCGTGCTGATCGTGCTCGCCGTGATCGGGATGTGCTGGGCCGCGTACCTCACGTACGTGCACTACTCGGGCGAAGCGCCGGTGTGCTCGATCAAGGGCAACCCCTGCGCGCAGGTGCAGAAATCGGCGTACTCCGAGCTCGCCGGCGTTCCGGTTGCGCTGATCGGGGCGATCGGCTACCTCGTGATCCTCGGCTCGCTGCTCGCCTCCGACGGCGAAACCGCAAGGTTCGTGACGGCCGCGCTGACGCTCGGCGGCTTCGGCTTCAGCCTCTACCTCACCTACCGCGAGGTGTTCACGCTGCACAAAATCTGCGAGGACTGCGTGGCCAGCGCGGTGATCATGACGGTCCTCATGTGCCTATCGGTGTGGCGCTTCCTGCGTGGCGACCCGGGCGCCGTCGGGCCCGATCCGGCGCAGGCCGAGCAGCCCGGCGACGTCGAGCCGGCCGCGCCGGTCGGCAGCGTCTCCTAACAAACAAGCCTGCCTATCTGTCCAGCGGCGCGCCGCCGCTCCGGGCAAACGGCTTTGTACAGCCGATTTAGCCAACAGCGATGGCTTCTCACGTGACGAGCACGCAGTTCCGCGCGAACGTCGAGTCGACGCTTGACGGTAAGGCGCGGATCGCGCGACTGTTCGAGATGACCAGCGACCTGCTCGCCACGATCTCGCCGGACGGGCGCTTCACGCTGCTCAACCCCGCGTGGGAGCAGCTCCTCGGCTGGACTCCCGAGGAGATGCGCGCGCGCCCGATCAGCGAGTTCGTGCACCCGGAAGACCTCGATCAGACGCTCGGCGCGATGCTCAACCCCTCCGCGCAGGGAGCGGAGCTCGAGAACATCACGACTCGCTATCTGCATCGAGACGGTTCGTGGCGATGGCTGCTGTGGAGCGCGCGGCGCGACGGCGACAGCTGGTATGCGGCGGCCAAGGACGTGACCGACCGGGTGTGGCTCGAGCGCCAGGCGCTGCACGACCCCCTCACCCACCTGCCGAACCGGCTGCTGCTGATGGATCGCGCCCGCCAGGCGCTCGCGCGGCTGCACCGGAGCACCGGGGTGGTGGCGCTTCTGTTCATCGACCTCGACAAGTTCAAGGCGGTCAACGACAACCTCGGACACGACGTCGGCGACCGCCTGCTGCTGTCGGTGTCGGAGCGGCTGGGCGAGCTGATGCGCGACAGCGACACCGTAGCGCGCCTCGGCGGCGACGAGTTCGTGATCCTCGCCGAGGACATCGAGAGCGACGGGGAGGCCGTGGCGCTGGCGGAGCGAGTGCTCGACGCGCTGGAGGATCCGTTTCCGCTGGGCTCATCCGAAGTGGCGATCCTCGCGAGCGTCGGCATCTCGGTCTCCCGCCGTCCGGACGCAGACCCGGAGGCGATGCTGCGGGAGGCCGACGTGGCGATGTACCGCGCCAAGAGCGCCGGCGGGCGGCGCATGGAGATCTTCGACGAGCGGCTCCGCCGGGAGCTGACCGAACACGAGGAGCTCGAGGGGCGCCTGCGCGACGCGCTGCCCCAGCGCGAGCTGCTGCTCGCCTACCAGCCGATCCTGCGCCTGGCCGGCGGCCAGGCGATCGGCTGCGAGGCGCTCGTGCGCTGGCGTCCCGTCGGCGACGGGCACGCGGTCAACGCGACGGTGCTGCCGGGGACGTTCCTGCCGCCGGCCGAGGACAGCGAGCTGATCGTGCAGATCGGCAACTGGGTCCTGCATGCAGCCTGCGGGCAGGCGGAGATCTGGCGGCGCAACGGCATCACCGTGCCTGTGTCGGTGAACATCTCCGCGCGCGAGCTGACCGAGCTCGACCTCGCCCAGCGGGTGCGCGAGGAGCTCGCTTACTTCCGGCTGCCCGGCCGCGCGCTGTGCGTGGAGATCAGCGAGGAGTCCGTGCTGCGGGACCCCGAGCGGGCACGATCGGCGCTGCAGGACCTCAGGCGCCTGGGCGTGCTGATCGCGCTGGACAAATTCGGCGTGGGCCAGCTCTCGCTGGGCCTGCCGAGCAGCCTGCCGCTGGACGTGGTCAAGCTCGACCGGGCGCTCACCAGCACCTTCCACCAGGACAAGGAACGGCGGGCCATGTTCGCAGCCACCATCGCCCTCGCCAAGGAGGCCGGCCTGACGGCGGTGGCCGTCGGGATCGAGACCAACCGCCAACTGGCGCTCGCGCGCGAGCTCGACTGCACGGTGGGACAGGGCTTCCTGCTGCACGGGCCGGCATCCGCCGACCGCGTGCGCCTCAGGGGCAGCACGGCGTCGGCCACCTCGGCACCCTGGCGGCCGATCGTGCGGCTGCGCGGGGCCGCCGAGCGATACTGAGCGCTGGCCGCCGCTAGCGTTGGCCGGCCAGCGGTCGCAGCTCCTGCTCGTAGGACTGCGTGTGGCGCACCAGCACGCCGTCCTCTCCGATCGCATAGGCGCCCATGCGCAGCAGCGGCGGCGAGTACACGTGGAGCGTGACCGCCGGCTCCGCGCCGGCGTGGCGTACGCGGTGGATGTCCGACGCGGAGAAGCTGAAGCTCTTGCCGACCGCGAACACCTGCTCGCGGGGCGGCCCGTCGACTCGCAGGCGCTCCTCGCACACGGCGCCGCTGACCACGACGACCGCACCGCAGGAGGAGTCGTGATCGTGAAAGCCGGTGTCGTGCTCGTCTGACCAGCAGATCAGCCAGGCCGTCACATGCTCGTCGCTCAAGAGCTCGTGGTAGGTGCGCTGCTTGGGGTCGTGGGCGACGAACTCGATCCACAGCTCCGGACGCTCGGCGAGCTCGGTCACGAACGTCTCGAGCTCGGAGCCGTCCAGGTCGCGCCCATGCGGGCGCGGCACGTGCGCAAGACGGTTGGCCTGGAGCGGAGCCCGGGGCGTGCATCCGGCGCCCGTGCCCGCCGCCGGCGACGTGGCGCTTCGCGCCCGGGCAGACGGTGGCGAGACGGCGCTCATGCGCCCGCCGCCACCGATGAGGTACCGAGGGCGCGGCGCGTGCACTCGACGATCGCCGACCAGGGAAATCCCGCGGGCATGCCCAGCTCGCCGGGATCCACCACCGGCCGATCGGATCCGTAGAGCAGCTGCCCCGCGCCCACGAGCCCCTCGAGCAGGCGCACGGTGGCCGGGCCATACGAGGAGGTCTCATAGAAGACGAGCGGGTCGGGCAGCGGCGACGGTCCGCCGCGCGCGAGCAGCCGCTCGGCGTGCAGCGGCGCGAGACCGGCGAGCATGGCGAACACCACACGCAGGCGCGGGTGGCGCGGGCGCCCGGCCACCAGAAAGGCCAGCCATGCCGCCTGCATCCCGGCCACGTAGCCGGTCAGCGCGGGCCACCACAACGGCTCCTGCAGCGAGGCCTGCCCGGCGGCGCCCCCACCGGCGAGCGCGGCCGGGGAGCCCGGGTGCACGAACAGGGGCGCGCCGAGCGCCTCCAGGCGCGCCAGCACGGGGTCCAGGCGGGTCAGCGCATCCACCCCGGCGAGCGCCCCGGCGGGCAGTGAGAGCCCGACACACCCGCGGGCGAGCAGGCGGTCCACGTCGTCCGGGTCGGCGCGGTCGAGCGCGATCGCCCCCCACACGCCGAAGGGCTCCGCCAGCGCCAGCGCACCTTCGTGGTAGGCGTCGATCAGCGCCAGCGCCTGCGGACGGGGAAGCCACTCGATCCCGAGCGGGCTCGATAGGCACACGAGCGCCCGGTCGAGACCGTCGAGCTCGACAAGCGCCGCGCGCCGCTCGAGCGTCTCGCTCCCCAGGTCGATCACATACGGCCGCTCGCCCGCGAGGTACAGCACCGTCAGCCCGCTCTCGACGCGGACGAACGGCAGCTCGCTGCGCGCCGCGAGCGCCTCGACGAGCGGTTCGGTCCACATGTGTTGGTGTACGTCCATCTTCATCTTCATCAGATTGTCGATCCGCTTTATGGAGATTAGCACGCCCGGGGGCATTTTTGGACGTATTGGCAGGCGACGCGGCCCGAGCAGCGGCCCTATCGCCCGGCGAGCGTGAGCTCAGGGTCCTGCTCGAGCGGGGGACCGAGGAGTCGAACCTCGCGTTGCGGTTTTGGAGACCACGTGGTTTGGGCATTTGGGCCAGTAAAGACGGGGGATCGCGGACTGTAGGGATAGCCCTAGGGATCGAAGCCAGCATGCAGCAAGCCGGCCGGCGGCACCGGGGCGCTCACTCAGCTTCTCTTGCGGTACAAGCATCAGCACTTGGACAATCCAGGCGATCACGTGATCGCGCGCTCATTTGGCTGGCCTTACCTCGCCGAACTCTTTCAGGATCCTGGGGTTCCCTGTGTCCTTGTTGACGCGGACGCGATAAGTTCGACGCCGCAGGTGGTGTAGGTCGGAGTAGATGATGCTCGCGCGCTTATAGAAGGGACTGGCCTTCGACTCCACGGTGTACCAGTACTTCGACAGCCTGTGAACGGGCTGGTATTCGCTCTTGAAAATGTTGATGGTCATCATCTGGCCTTGCATCGCGACGCTTCCGACTTCGACGGGCTGGGCGCTGCGCTTGCGTCGTACCTCGCCGGGATTGAGCTGGCGCGCCGAGGCGGCCTTCGCGGAGCGCTTGGCTAGCTTGTCGACGGCCTTGGTTCTCGGGCTCTTCTTGCCAGGGACTCTGACGATGTTGACGGGCTTGCCTTGGTTGTGGGCGACGACCGTGAGCCGAACGAGCTCCTTCCATTGCCTGGCGTTATCTACGGGCTTCCCCTCCCGCGTGGTCCATCCATTGCGTGACCAAACACTCCTCGCCGCGCCATAGTTCTCTGCAACGTAGGTCGCGTCGGTCTTGATGACGATCTTGCGATATCTCGAACGGTCGTAGGGAGGGTGACGGCCCGTCGCTGCCTTCAGTCCCTCGATCACTGCCTCAAGCTCCATTTGGTTCTGCGTGGCTCCGACGAAGCCGGGAAGCACGCGCTCCTCTCGCTGCTCGTTGCCCTCGTCATCGTGGACGATGAATAGAAGGCCAGCGCCACCCCGACGAGGACCCGCGAGCATCGAGCCGTCCGTGTAGATGTTGAGCGCGTCTTCATCGGGATACTCCATGACGGCCAGTTTGAACGAGGTTGATGACGATCACGGCGCAGCATCCGACCCTCGGCGACGCAAGATCGCTACCGGATGCCAATATCTGGCCGATGCGAATCGCGATCACGGGCGCCCACGGCGTTGGCAAGAGCACCCTCGCAACCCGGATCTCCCAAATTCTCATGCTCCCCGGGCTACCGACGCCCGGCCGGACCATGGCGGAGCAGGGCCTTCCGGTCAATAAGGCGGCCACGGTCGTCAGCCAGACCGTAGCGTGGCTGATGCAGTATCGGTTCGAGCACGAGATCGACGCATGGGTGGCGTCGCGGTCGCTAATCGATGTCTGGGCGTATGCGTCTCAGGCGGCAGATCGCGGCGATCTCGACTCCGTCGAACAGGCGTTGATGCAAGAGCTCACCTCGGCGACGCGACTAGCGATCAAGGACGCATACGACGAGCTGATTTACGTGCCTCCGCGAATCACGCTCGTCGCCGATGACGCGCGCTCAGCGGAGGAGTCGTTTCAGCGCTCTACCGATGCGGAGATCCGCGCAGCGCTCGCTGACTGGGGAGTCCGACACGTCGAAGTCGACGTACGGGATGAGGAAGCCGTCCAGGCGATGATCGCGCGCTGGCGCAACGGACTGTGGGGGTCGCCGTGCTTGAACGCGAACGATTCCTAGGGTTCGCCAACACGGCGACCGACATCGTGCAAGGCTGTGGCACATGAGTCGCATCCTGCATCTGTCGGACCTTCATCTCGGTAAGCCACTCGAGAGGCAGCTTTTGGATTCGCAGAAGGGCTCGCTCGCCTCGGCGGACATTCGCGCCGAGAGGCATGTGCTCATAGAAACGCTCGACCGCCTTGACGCTGAAGGGGTGCTGGGTGGTGTCCAGGCCATCGTGATCAGCGGTGACCTTACGAACGCAGCCGAACCTGCCGGGTTCGACGAGTTTGCAGGCCTGGTCGAGTTGCTTACGCGCCACATTGGGCCAGAGCAGATCGTAGTGGTGCCAGGTAATCACGATGTCCCAAGGGAGCACGGACCAGCCGACCCGGAGCGGTATACGGAATTTCTGCGGGTCACGAGGAAACTCGGACTCGCAACGCCTCTCCTCGATGGGCTCGACTTTAGCGCCGACGGCCACCTCGAGGGTGAGTATCGCGCTCATGAACACCTTGTCGGCGGCGAGGACTTCTTGATCGTGCCGATCAATTCGAGCCACTACTGCTGGGGTACCGAGCCACTGCCTGAAAGCGTTATCGACAGTTTCCTTTCGGCAGTTGACCCTGCGGAGGTTGAGGAAGCGACCGAGGAGATCCGTCGCCATGACATTCCGCGTGTGTCCAATGCGCAAATGGCGGCAATCGAGCAGCTATTGGGCGCGCAAACGGGCGGTGCGTCCAGCCGCGAGAGATCAACGCGTATCGCGGTACTGCATCACCAACTCCTTCCGGTGAGCGCGAGCGAGGAGTTCAAGGCTTTTGAGAGCCTCACGAACCTGGGTGCGATCCGCGAGTTCCTGGTCTCGCTCGGCATACAGGTGGTCCTGCATGGTCACAAGCACACCGGAGCCCTCTACTGGGATTTCGTCGCCGACCAGCAGCGGCTGGGATCGCCCCCCGCGAGGGTGCTCGTGGTCGCTGGTCCGGGACGTTTCCGTCCGGGGGAGTTGACCGCGCGCGTGCTCGACTTGAGCCCTCGTAAGCATGCACCCGAAGTGCGTATCGAAGACGTGTTCGCGGCCGAGCGCCGCGGTGGCTCGCCGCGCCGCTACGTGGCAGATCGTGCGCGCCTCTGGGACGACCCTGCTGCCGCAGCTGCCGCCCAGGCTCTCGTGATTCGCGGCACGACACCGGCAGAGGTCTATGAGCGCGTGCAGTCTCATTTCGACTCCGTCGCCCAAAGGCAGGCGGAGCGCTATCTCATCTGCGAGATCGCAGACCCGCGTAATGCGGAGAAGGCGCCTGATGACTACCCGATGAGCGGGGACCCTGGGGAGATCCAGGCATGGATGACGGACCTAGTCGACTGGTGGCAGCTCCACGATCCGCAGTTGAGCCACGGCGTTGCGTTCAACCATGGCGAGCGCATATACAAAAGGTGGGGCGATCAGGTTGATGCGGCGTCGAAGCTCCTGTCGGCGGCATCTGGCGATCCATCGACCACGCGCGCCGCAATCCTGCTACTCGACCCCGCCACGGAGTCCAGCCCTCAACTCGGTGAATTTCCGTCGTTCGTGTCCGTGCAGTTTCAGCTCGTCGCCGCTGGCGGGACATGGCGTTTGGACTGCACCGGCACGTTCCGAAAGCAAGAGATGCGCTACTGGTGGCCAATCAACGTCGCTGAGCTCGCGCGCGTACAGGCAGCGGTCGCCAGCAAGACCACGATCAATCGGCAGAAACCAAAACTCGGTGTGTTGCGCACCGTCACTGCCCTCGCGATTGTCGAGAGGCAACTTCCGACGGTCGCGGTCCCTGCAATTGACCGCGCCATGGATCAGCGTCCCGAGGACCTCTGGCGGCTCGCCTACAGCCTGATCGACCCGGAGAAGGCTGGCGATGCCGCCGAGTTGCGAGCACTTTGGGACCGCTACATGCGAGACCTGCGTCCCGACGTTGGAGGTGAGCCTCCAGCGATGTCTCACCGCGGGCTTCGACGCGTGCTGGACATGGTCCACGTCATCGCGCCGGAACGGTCGAGCAACGCCGCAGCTGCGCTGAACGAACTCGTCGAATTCTACGGCTTCTTCAGCGACCCGGAGAGCGCGGATGCTGAGAATGCACAGGCTGGGGCAAGGAGACGGCTGGAGGCGCTCGACGGAGCGCTCGACGCGATGCTCGGCACACAAGCTCCCGCAGGTCGGGAGAACCCGGAGTAGCGCAGTGGCCGCTCGTTCGTCCTCGCGCCGTGCGATCCTTTAGCGGATGAGCGCGTCCGAGCCAGGATCCTACGTCGACTGGACACTGCGGCTTGCTCCAGCAGCCGCAGCCGTCGCCAACTATTGCGACCACGCCGACCACAATGAGCTGACCGAGCGCTGCTGGGTGACCGACGCCGCCCGCACCCTTCGCGAGTTGGCATGCCAGATTGCCGCACACGAGGGGCAAGATCTGTTCGCCTGCTACGCAGCTCGCCTGCGCCAGATCGAGCAGCGGAATCCACTTTGGGATCCTCAGGAGCTTGACGGTGCGAGCCTCGTGGAACGGGCAGGGTCTTGGCGCGCGCTCCAACTCGCGCAGGCCGAACACGACCGTCGGTACCACCCCGATGTTTTTGGCCTCTCGAAGATGGACCAGTTGCAGCATTACGCGCTGCACGTGGCGAAGCTGACTGGGGCAGTGGCCGAGCGTGCAGCCAACCGCGGGAGGCCTGAGGACTTCTTGCAGGCCCGCCTTCCTGACCTGCTGTTGTTCGGGATCAAACTATCGACGGTGATGGGCGAGCGGCTCGGCGAAGAGCCACTACCAATGACGGCAGAGCCCCTGGAGCTCGCCGCCAGGTAACTGCGGTGCGGCGCGCAGCAAAGAGCCGGGCGCCACTGGGCGTCCGTACACGACCGCGTCCGCGCCAGCGCGTCTACCGCGAGTACTGGCTGTTTGCAGCTCGGCGTCATGAGATCTATGAGCAGCGGCTCGCGGGAGCACCCGCGCCGTGGACCGATGATGAAATCCTGCAGCGCTACCGCTTCTGCAATGTCTTTCGTGCAAGCGATCGCGTCTCGCAGTACCTGATCCGTGATGTCCTCTACGAGCCCGAGGGACTGGACGCGCGTGATCGCTTCCTAAGGACGGTGCTGTTTCGGCTGTTCAGCAAGCCCTCAACGTGGGAGCTCATCGAGCAACACTGCGGGACTCTAACCGCCGACGGGTTTGACACCAAGCGCGTCGGGCGAGTTCTCGATCACGCCATGGCCGGCGGTCAAACGCTTTACACCAGTGCCTTCATACTTTGCGCCAACCGTGCCTATGGACACGCCCGCAAGCACCGCAACCACCTGGCACTCGTGACCGCGATGCTCAAGGACCGGCTCCCTGAGCGCGTGCTCGCCGCCCGAAGCCTCGAGCAGGTGTATGTGGCACTGCACTCCTACCCGCTGATCGGCCCATTCATGGCTTACCAGATCGCGATCGACCTCAACTACGGGCCGGACCTTAGGTTCAGCGAGGACGCGTTCACCGTCCCCGGCCCGGGGGCGCTGCGCGGCCTCACGAAGGTCTTCTTGAGCCTCGGCGACTACTCTCCCGCTGAAGCGATTCACTGGCTAGTCGAGCAGCAGCACATCGTGCAAGAGAAGCTCGGTATACAGGCGCCACGCCTCCGTGGCCGTAGACACCTTCACGCGATCGACTGCCAGAACCTCCTGTGCGAGCTTGACAAGTATGCCCGTGTTAAGTTCCCTAAGCTGCGCAGCGACCGCGTTCGGATCAAGCAGACGTTCGCTCCTGCGGGTGATCTGCCTGATCAGTTCTTTCCTCCCGACTGGGGTCTCCAGGTGTGCGACCGGTGCCCTCAGCGCGAGGCCTCTCGAAGTGGGTCAAGTAGGGCGCGGACAGCCCGCAGCTCGCTGACGCCTACGTCGAAGAACGCCCCGCCGGCGACGACAAGGAGCTCACCCGGCTCCCGGTCGGCAGCGTTGGCGACATAGCCAAGTAGGCCGCCGAGTCCGAGATAGTTCCCGTAGCCCTTCGCCACAACGTCGTGGTAGCGGTACTGCGCGGTGGCATTTAGCCGCTCGTCGGGACCAATGTGCATCCCTACGTGGGCTAGACATGGAAAGCCGCGTTTCTTCTTGCGGTCGCGAGCGGCACTGTAGATGTTGAACTCGTACACCGACTTGTACACCCGGCGTCGTTTCCCGTCGGCCTTGAGCTTGGCGACATTCATGGTTAGCTGGTCGATGGGATCCTTCTCCTTGGCGTCAGGGTAGGCGACGATACGCCCGAAGTAGGTGCCCTGAGCGCTGCCGAGCGACTGCAAGAACTCGTAGTGCTCGCGGTAGTCGGCGGCGAGCACTGCGGGGTCGGAAAGGTCGGCCGCCCACTCCGCAGGGAAGATCGTGTTCGCTACCTCGTTGACCTCCTGAAGCCTGAGCTTGACGAGCAGCTCGTCGGCGATTGCGCGTATCGCGGGGTCCTCGACGAGTGGATTCTCGATCCGGAGTACCAGGTTGACGACCTCGTGCGGGCGGTGATCGAGTAGGTGCGTGAGCGCGTCGGCCCATGCCAGTGAAAGATTCGGGGCGAGAATGGTGCGATCAGCGAGGATCATGAGGCCGTGGCTCCGAGCAGATCAGTGTGTTCATGGTGGACCTGCAGGTAGCGGTCGGTCATAAACCCGTAGCCGTCCTGGCCCCAGTCCTCCGACCACGAGTTCTTGAACACGACGGCCTGTGGCCGGCCTCCCCTGGCGACGAGGCATCCTACCGCGAGTACTGCGTGCCCGCCGGCTGGTGGCGGATCGGGGTCGTCGATCCAGCCGTCGTCGCGCGCCGCTGCCCAGGTCGCAGGTACGAACTGCACGGTAAGGATCGCGGCCCGATGTGAGACGAGCACGCGCGCCAGGTCGGCGACCGTGGTTGCCGGCGAATCGTCGACCTCACCGCAGCGTCTCCGCCTGGTGGCCTCCGTCGCTGGCGCCGGTCGTCCTTGGCTGTAGTGCGGGCTGCCGTACACCCAGTCTTCGGTCAGAGCCTGGCCCTCGCCGTCGATAGCTCGGAGAGCTGTTGAGACCCAAGTTGCATCACCGGAACCCGGTTCGAGCTGCTTGGCCGAGTAAAGCGCGTCCTCCTCAGAGAGGTCCGGGCGGTCTCCCGCCATCCACTCGTGTGCGGCGGTCACGGCGAATACGGCGCAGGTCGACCGCTGGCCCTGGGTACGGACCTCGGTCTGTGCGCCGCGAAAGTCGCACGCAAGCCCATCGGACAGCATCTGCTAGCCGGGGGTCGGCCGGCCGAGCAGCGGCTGCTCAACCTCGAGGTGAACGAGAAACCGCTCGGTCCCCTCCTGCGGCGCCCACACCGGCGCCTTCACGAGCGCGAGATCAAGCGACCCGTCGATCGCGCCGTCCAAATCCAGAACCACCGTACGCGGATGCGGTGAGCCCGGCGGCTCGTGGTTCGCCGCCTCCTCAAATCCGCCTGATGTGGTGAGCGCGTCCGTCATGGTGTCGGCGACCACTCTCGCGCTCGCCGGGAGTGTTCCGGTGCTCCACATGTAGCCGCTCGAGGGGATCTCCGGGAGCGTCACGACCAGCCGATCCCCAGCGCGCACCCGAAACGCCGCGTCGGCGTCGCGTTCCGATAGCGACCACACGTCGTGGTAGTAGGAAACCATCTCTACCCCCATCGACAGAGCCGCCTTAACCCGCTTGGGTGGCTGGGTCACCCACTCGCGTGCTGCGTCATATGACGCGAGTTTGAGGTTCGGGAGATGGTAGGCAGTCGCTTCGTAGCTCGTCCCCATCCGCAAAGAGAGCGCGTAGACATCATCGGAAGAGCGCGGCGTTGAGAGGCCAAGCTCATCGAGTACTGCGTCCACGAGCTCGGGGGGCATCAAGAACCAGGCAGCAAACGCCTCGGCGGTCATCTCTTGCGGCTGATAGCGGCCGGCATCGGCCCTTGTGAAGAACTCGGTTTGAAGGTCGAGACTCGCTTCATGCTCAAGCCAGAAATGTCCAAGCTCATGCGCGCCCGTGAACCGCTGTCGCGCAAGACGATGGTTGGAGTTGATCAGCACCCCGCCGTCGGTGCGGTGGGCACCTGGCACATACAGGCCAGAGGCGCCACGCAATGGCCGGAAGAGCAACTCCAGACCGAGCCCCTCGATCGCCGCGAACACGTCGATGCGCCGCGTGCTATCGAGCTGCAGCTCCTCATGCGCATCGGCAGCTGCGAACATCGCCTCCTCATGCGCTTCACGCCAATTCATCTGCGTTCCGGCCGGTTGCGCAACAGCTCGATGAAGCGCTGGACCTCCTGCTGGTCCTCGGGACTCAGCTGGCTCGCGTCACGAGCGAGCGCAGTCGCGGGCCCGTCGAGTGCCCCAGGAGGCTCCTCGCCAAGGAAGTATGAGGCCCGGTAGCCGTACACACTCGCGAGGCGCTTGAGCTCTAGCGTCGAGACACGACGCGCGCCGCGCTCGATGTCGGAAATGGCCGAGCGAGGCAGCCCAGTGCGCTCACTCACGTACTGCTGGCTGTAGTTTACGTACTCCCGGACCTCCCGCAGCCGGCGAGCCAAATCATTGGCGCTGATCTCCTCTGCGCTCATGCGGCCCTGACCTGCGAGCCCTGTCGTTCGTGCAGGAAGCGGGCCAGGAGCCGCACCGACTTGAACGCAGGCTTGAACTGCTTGTCCCACTTGAACTTCGGGATTCCCAGCTCTCGCTTAATCTTGAACACTACGCGCACAAGCCGGTGCGAGTCCGCTGGCATGTCGCTTCCTTTCGCCTCGAGGTCGGCACGCAGCTCCTCCGGCGTGCACCGCTTCTGCTTCGCGAGGCCCTCGATGATCATCGCTTCGATCTCATCAACACTTCGCATCGGAAAACACGACCACCCTTTGTCGGCTTTCCCGACAGTATATCACGCTGTCGGCGGAAGATCGACTGGCCAGCGACGCGTCTGCGTCTCGCCTGTGGACCCGCCCAGCAATGCCACCGAGCAAACCCACCCGCCCAGCTCCAGCGTCGCAAGACTCCAATCGGTCAGGACCGGTCGGCCATCCAGCGCAATGAGACGGGCGGGCGATGGCGGAACACTCACCTCAACGGACTTCGGGTCACGATCAGACAGCCCTTCGCCGAGCGCCTTCATCACCGCCTCTTTCAACGTCCAGCACGCGAAGTACGCACCGGGACGCTCGGACTCGGACAGAAGGTTCAAGGCGCGCAGCTCGCTCGCGGCTAGAACCTCGGAGAGCGCGTCATCCCAACCGGGCTCGTACACCGGCTCGACATCGACGCCGAGGGCGCGCCCGCCCCGTCCAACCGCCAGCACCGTCAAGTCGTCGTGATGCGAGGCGCTCAACATGATGTCGGCGGACGGCGAGACGATCGGACCGCCGCTTCGCGCGCAAACCGCAACGTCGTCGAGGCGACCACCTGACTGCGCGGCTACGACGGACCGGCGCAAGGCGAGTTGCACGATACGACGATCACGTTCGACGTCACGCAGAGCAGCAAGCTCACGCAGGACTGCGTCGGGAAGCATTGGGGCAGCCCATTTGGCTAGATCCCGGTCTGCTGTCGCAATCCAAATCTTGACCGAGGTCGGCGACACACCCACAGCCTGACAGGACCACAGGAAAAGCGGTCGACGTGGGTATCGGACGCCTGAGAGCAGCCCATCACAGGACTACCCCGACAGCATCGTTCGTTGATAGCCCTCGATAAGCGCTCCTATGCCCAGGCTAGACTGTGACGCGAGCGACGATGTCGAGCGCGAGCTCGATCCCGAGTGTCTTGGAGAGGCGCAGCAGGGTTGGGAAGGTCGGGTTGTGCTCGCCGCTCTCAAGCCGCGCGATGGCTGGCTGGCTCATCCCCAGCCGCCTCGCAAGCCGGATCTGGCTGAGGCGGTGTTCGGCGCGATAGGCGATCACCTTCACCGCCACTGCGCGGGCAAGCGCCGTGCGCTCCCACGCACGGCGGTAATCGGGATCGGCGTCGAGGTGCGCGGCGAGCACATCCTCGTGGGTGGGCAGATCGGAGAGCTTCACGAGCTGGTGAGCTATATCAAACTTGTGATGCCAGGTCGAGTACTGCCGCGGCACTTCAGTGCGTTGCGCGGGAGCGCCGGACGGCGGCCACCACATCAGGCATCGGCTCGCCCGTGAGCGTCGTTCCCCATCCCTCCGGCAGCACCGCGATCTCAGATTCACCTTCCTCGCCAACGTCGACGCGAGTCTGGGTGCCGCTGCGCGCTCCGAACTCTGCGCCCAGCAGCCGCAGAGCGTGCTCCGCCTGGCGGTCGGTCAGCGTGTCCACGAGCCGACGCAGGCGCTCCTTCGTCGTCATATGCAGATCGTACGGCCGACGGCGACCTGTTGACGGCCGTCCCTTGGATCGGTCGTCACGACATGCGAGACTAAGCGCGATGGAGCCGACGCACGTAACACTCAGCGGCGATTTGTCGGGCGACTATGTGGTCGAGGACCGCCGGCCTGACGGTCGGGTCGTCCTGCGCCCCGACCTGAGCGTGAAAGCGATGCTCGCCCGCCACGGCGAGCGCGAGCTGACACCTGAGGAGTTCGAGCAGCACTTCGGGGACCTGCCCACCGACGGCGAGGGCTGAGCGTGCCGGACAGACCGGCCGGGCCGATCTTCCCGGTCGTCTTCGACGAGCCCGCAATCGCCGAAGACCTCGCACACCATCCTCCCGTGGCGCGCCACGCACTCGAACTGCTACGCCGCGAACTTGACCGCGACGGAGGCATCCCCGCCACTCGGCTCAAACGCTGCGAAGACGAAGGACGCGACGGCACCAAGCTGTCCAACTGCCTGAAGACCTACGTGCCGTGGCCCACCGGACAGTTCGGGCTGGTCATGCTGCCCGTCGCTCACCCCACCCGCCGCCTTGCCCCGCGCGCATTCGCGTTCGGCGTGCGTCATCCAGCCGGCCTGAAGCCGAGCGTGTACCAGCTCGCCGACAAACGGCGAAACGCTGCAAGCGCTTGACGCGATCCGCGGATCGGCGCGAGTCAAACCCAGGCGTCGGGGATCAACGCAGATAGGCGGATGCCGATCCCGTCCGCCAACGCGCACATCACGTCGAACGCGGGATCAAGTCGTCCAGCCTCGAGGGCGTTGATCTGCTGCGCGTCAATGCCGGTCCTGGCGGCGAGATCAGCGACGCTGAGGCCCTCCCGCTCGCGTGCCCGGCGGAACGCTTCTCCGAAGCGGATCAGCTCAGCTTGCTCGTTCATCGTTTCCTCTCGTGAGTAGTTGGGGCCGGGGCGCGAGGCAGTAGCCGACGCCCCAGGTCGACGGCACCCATCCCACCGCACCGGCGGCGGCGAGCTTGCAGCGCAGCCGCGAAGCGTGGGACTCCACCGTTCGCGACGCATCCTGCGACGGATAGCCCCAGACCTGTTGCAGCAGCTCGGCCCTGGAGAAGACGCGGGTTGGTTCACGAGCGAGGTAGAGCAGCAGCGCGTACTCTCGCCGGCGCAGTTCCACTGGCATCGATCCATAGACGACAGTCCGTGTCGCCGTGTGGATCGTGAGCTCACCATGTCGGATGACCGGCGGCGTCTCCCCAGTCGAGCGACGCAGCAGTGCCCGCACGCGTGCGAGCAGCTCCGCGTACACGAACGGCGCTCGGATCACGTCGTCAGCACCGGCCGAGAACGCGCGCAGCGTGTCCGTAGTGTCGGCACTGGTGCTCATCCACAGGACGCGGGCACCGGAGCCCGCGAGCTCACCCCCTCGCAAGGCACGTAGAGCGCCGAGCCCTGCGCCACGCCTCGGCGCGCGACCGAACACGATCAGCTCGACCTCGCCGAGCATCGCGAGGTTGCTGACCAGTCGTGTGTCGAAGCCATCAAGCGCCAGCTCGTCGGCCAGCGCTTCGTTTTCGCTGTTTTGGCCGTAGATCGCTACGGCCGGGGGCGCAACCCGCGGGGTATCCTCCGGCTGCATGGGAAGGTCCAACCTTTCCTTGCCACGCCCCCGGCTGTTGACGCAGCGCGGGGGCACTTATTCGTGCTGACACGGGACTTATCGCCCGTGGACTTCAGTACAGCACTTCGGAAAGCTACCACCATCCCCGGACTATCTCCAGCACACGTCGCATTCGGCGACGCGATCCGCGCCATCCGCAAGGAGCAGGGCATCTCCCAGGAAGCCTTCGCGCTGAAGTGCGGCCTGGACCGCTCTTACTTCGGCGCCGTCGAGCGCGGCGAGCGAAACGTCTCGCTCACAAACATCCTCAGGATCGCCGAGACGCTCGAAGTCCGTCCGGCGGTGCTGTTCGACCGCGCAGAAGGCGTCTCGCGTAGCTAGTGCGCGTCGTCCCCACGTCGATGCGTTGCTGACGATCGCTTGCGCACCTACCTTTTCCTCCGGAGGAAGAGTGCGAGTGGCGTCCGTCGACGCGTTCGTATCACGCGAAAGCAGCAGCGAAGCGATGCAGATTGACGAAGGCCTGCTGATAGGAGTTCTGGTGACCCAACAGCGATTATGAAATAGAGCGCCGCGACCAGCAGCGAGTTGGCGCAACCACCAAGGGGTAGGTGCGCAGACGCAGGCGGGAGCGTCAGCGGGAGTCGGGCGGAAGCGTCGGTAGGGACTCAGCCGAGGCCCAGCTCGGGGCTGGGGGCAGGCGCGGGAAAGTCGCGCGTGTCATGCGGTTGGGCGGAGCCGCCGCTCGACGGGCCGCCGTCGATGACGAACTCGCCGAATGCCCCCTCCGGCTCGTCATCCCCGCGCGCGATCGACAGGCCGATCACCAAGGAGACCATGGCGAGGGGGTCGAGATCGGCGAAGTCCTCCTCGTCCAGAGGCCTCAGTCCAGCGTGGCGCATCAGGCGCACCGCGAGACAGGTCGCGCCCGCGACGTCGAGGTCGACGATGTCCACGGGGGCGCGCCCCTCGGACCACCCGGCTGTGCGCTGTGCGTATGCGAGCTGACGTCCGTGCTCGACCGCGAAGTCGCGCAAGCGTGCACGCAGTCCCTCGCGCGCCGCCTCGCCCGCCCTGCCGAGTGCGCTCAGCTCTGCCACCAAGCGCCACCAGTCGGTCAACGCGATGCCGGTCGTGCCGAACGGGATCGTGGACCGTCCGAGCGGCTGCGCGTAGAAGCGGCCGAGCGCCTCGCCGTGCTCGCGCGCCGAGCGCGGGGTTTGACACGCGGCAAGCGCAAGGTACAACTGCTGGGCGGGATCGCGCGCCGCCGTGGCCAGGCCGTCGAGGAGAGGCGGTCGATAGTCCGCCGGACTGAAGTCGGGGTCGTCCGGGGGGCCCGACATGCGCGCCATCCACTCGAGGCTCGACGGCTCGGGCCATGCCCGGACCAACGTCTGTGCCGCCCTGTCGGCGGCCTCTTCGCCCGGCTTGGCGAGCGCCGTCAGGAACTCCGCGTACGGTATCTCGGCGGCCGCGTAGGCATGCCCTGACTCGCGCAGTAGGTAGAGGCCGCGTGGGACGTCGAGAGGGAGCGTGGCGAGCGCGGCCTCGCGTAGCGCGTCGGCCTGGACCGCGCGCCCCATGGCGCTTCGTGAGTCCAGGGATCGCTCGGCGGAGAACCCGCCGGGCTCCCCGTCATCCAGCTGAGGCGCTTCGAGCCAGGTCAGGGGTGCGACACCGTCAACTTCACCGTCGCCGTCGCGGCGGAGACCCCCGAGCTCGGCCTGGCGGATCAGGTCGTCCACATCTGGATCGAGAACCTGCGCCAGCGACTCGACGTACATCGAGAAGAAGGAGCCTCGGCGCTCGAGTACCTCGGGGTCGAGGATCAGCGCATCCCAGAGAGCCGGCGCGAGCATCAGAGCATCTGTCGTTCGTTGCGCACCGCCGCTGGGTGCACGAAGCCGTTGTTGACACAGAGACCGGTGCGAACGAGCGAGCGCCCGGCCGGACGCCAGTACTCTGCGCACAGGATCTGCCGGGAGGCGACGTTGATCTTCGCGGCGACCTCGCCCTCGACGAAGTAGGCCGAGTAGCGGCGCGCGTGGTTCAGCTCGCGGACCTCCTCGGCGACGGCCTCGATGCCGGGCGCACGGTTGATGCCCACGAACACCCAGCAGGTGAATATCCACCCGGGATGCCTGCCGCCATCGGTGGCGAAGTCCAACGCCGTGCGTCGCGCCGGATGCATTACGTTTGTGCGTAGCAGCCTGTGACGGTCGACGCAGCCAGCCGAGAGCGATATGAAGGGCGTGATCTTGGATATGGGCATGGCGGTATCCGGATCGATCGCGTCATAGTGGTTGACATGGAGGTCGAGATGATTCTCCGTGAGCCTGCTCAAGGCGATGTCGTAACGGAGTGGGCCGCGGCTCGGCCAGTAAGGGCAGGTCAGCCCGACTTGGTCCCCGAGGATGTGCTCGACCTCAGCGACCGTCAGGTTTCTCATCCCGCGACAGCACCACTGCACGATCATCAGCCGCCTCCGGTGAGCTTCTTGCTGATCCAGCCGAAGAGCGCGGTCGGCGCGTCGAACACCGGCTCCCCGTTATCAGTAGTGGAGTTTTCCGCATTGCCCACGTAGAACGCGAGGGGTGAGACGACGCCAGCGGCGCGCAGGGCGGCCGGCAGCTGGAGTCCCGCTTTGGGTTGCTCGGGAGCCGATCGCCCGATGTCACTCACCACCAAGTCGTAGCTCTCGCTCTTGGCGTAGGACAGCGCCTCGGCGTTGGTGGTGGCCGTATCGACGATCAGACCCAGCCCACGGAGCGCCTGTATCTCGGCTCGGCTGTTGGCCAGTACGTCGTCGACCCAGAGGATGTGCCTACCGGCCGGGATGTTCCGCGTGAAGGATCGCAGTTCCGCCCGGGCGGGATCGCGGTTCTCCTTTTCTTTGACGGCATCCGCGATCAAACCGATCTTGATCCCCGACTTCGTCAGTTCCAGCGAGGTGATGCGCCCCAAGAGCCGCTCGAACGTTTCGGGATAGCGGAACGCGACCACGAGGAACATAACCAGCAAGGACCCAAAGACAATGCCTGTGATCAGGACGCCTTCCACGGTGCAAGCTTGACCGGTTCGGCTTACAGAATCAAGCGCTGCACGACTCGTTTTCGGGGCTCGTGCGTAGCAGGCTCGACAGGCGGGCGAGCGATCATGACCAACGTCACGATTCGACAAGAGACCTCGGGCCGCGAGAGACGCTCAGGAAGCAGCGACTACGCCGCTGCTTCCCCCGACCGCGCGATGGGCTCAAGATTCGGAATTGCATCGATGAGCCGCCGTCCGGCTAAGGGCCTATCCCGGAAGGGTTGTGTAGACCTGCGTCGAATCTTCTGATTGGCCGGCCTCGTGCCACTCGATCAGGAGGTCTGTGATGGGACTGGTCAGTCGTGATGATGGCTGGAGGATGCCGGACTGGTTGTGGGAGCGGATCGAGCC